>Ga0163146_10000173_pt1 | contig 87671 bp, 84 predicted proteins | sample OliLakLV19MP7G1_FD_148648 | JGI IMG/M metagenome (GOLD analysis project Ga0163146, IMG submission 148648) | Freshwater microbial mat bacterial communities from Lake Vanda, McMurdo Dry Valleys, Antarctica - Oligotrophic Lake LV.19.MP7.G1 | ecosystem: Environmental > Aquatic > Freshwater > Lake >... | reverse complement strand
CTCCCCTGCCCCTCCCCCGCAAGGGGGGAGGGCGCGCGCGTTCTGCAATAGCCGAGTCATTGTTTCATTTCACGAGAAGCGATGTTGGCGCGGATCGTTTCCATTTCGTCGTCGAGCTTCCTGTCCGTTCCCGTCTTACGCGTTTTCAACCATTTGCGGAGCGCGACGAAAGGCACGCCGATCATGATTAGCGCGGCATTTGAGATGAGGAGGTTGTTATACGCCAGCACAAGGATCGCATAAGTCGGCAACTGAGACAGCGACCAGAACGAAAGCAACGTCACGAGCACGCTGTTCGCGACTACGTAGAACAGCAGGAACATGTACTCCGGACGTATCCAAAGCAGAATGAAGAAAATGATGAGTCCGGCGTATTCCATCATCACATCCTAAACACGCCAAAGCGTGTCTCCGGTATCGGCGCGTTCAAGCTCGCACTAATCGCCAAGCCCAACACATCGCGCGTTTGCGCGGGATCGATGATGCCGTCGTCCCAGAGGCGCGCTGTGGCGTGATACGGGCTGCCTTCTTCTTCGTAGCGTGCGCGGATTGGGTCTTTGAATTTTTCTTCGTCGGCTTTCGCCCAGCTCTCGCCTTTTGCTTCCATGCCGTCGCGCTTCACTTGCGCGAGCACGCTGGCGGCCTGTTCGCCGCCCATGACGGAGATGCGGGAGTTGGGCCAGGTGAAGAGGAAGCGCGGGGAATAAGCGCGGCCGCACATGCCGTAATTGCCGGCGCCAAACGAGCCGCCGATCAGCACAGTGAATTTCGGCACTTCGGCGGAGGCGACGGCGGTGACGAGCTTTGCGCCATCTTTCGCGATGCCGCCGGCTTCGTATTTGCCGCCGACCATGAAGCCGGAAATGTTTTGCAGGAACAGCAACGGTATGCCACGCTTGCAGGCGAGCTCGATGAAGTGCGCGCCCTTCTGCGCACTTTCGCTGAACAGGATGCCGTTGTTGGCGAGGATCGCGACGGGAAAGCCCCAGATGCGCGCGAAGCCGGTGACGAGCGTCGGGCCGTAGAGCGGGCGGAATTCGTCAAGCTCGCTGCCGTCAACGATGCGGGCAATGACTTCGCGCACATCGTACGGCGTGCGCACGTCATCGGGGATCACGCCGTAGATGCTCTCCGCGTCATACGCGGGCGGGACTGGTTCGCGCAGATCGAGGCCGACGTGCTTCACGGTATTCAAATTCGCAACGATGCGGCGAACCAGGTGCAGCGCGTGCGCATCGTCTTGCGCCAGGTGATCGACGACGCCGCTCTTGCGCGCATGCATGTCGCCGCCGCCGAGATCTTCGGCGCTGATCACTTCGCCGGTCGCAGCTTTCACAAGCGGAGGCCCGCCGAGGAAAATGGTGCCTTGGTTGCGGACGATCACGGTTTCATCGCTCATCGCCGGCACGTAAGCGCCGCCGGCGGTGCATGAGCCCATGACGCAGGCGATCTGCGCGATGCCCTCGGCGCTCATGCGCGCTTGGTTGTAGAAGATGCGACCGAAATGGTCGCGGTCGGGGAAGACTTCGGCCTGGTGCGGCAGGTTCGCGCCGCCGCTATCGACGAGATAGACGCACGGCAGCTTGTTCTGCATCGCGATCTCTTGCGCGCGCAGGTGCTTCTTCACCGTCATCGGAAAATACGCGCCGCCCTTCACCGTGGCGTCGTTGGCGACGATCATCACTTCGCGGCCGGAAACACGGCCAACGCCAGTGATCACGCCCGCCGCGGGCGCTTCGCCGTTGTAAAGATCGTAAGCCGCAAGCGCGCCCACTTCGAGAAACGGAGCGCCGGGATCAAGCAAGCGCTCAACCCGCTCGCGCGGCAGCAGCTTGTTGCGCTTGGTGTGACGTGCGCGGGACTCTTCCGGGCCGCCCAGCGCGATCTGCGCCGCGCGCTCCCGCAACTGCTGCGCCAGCGCGCGGTGGTGCGCAGCGTTCTTGGCGAAGGCCTCGGAATTTGGATCGATGTTGGATTTGAGTTTCATTGCTATCTCAGACCGGAGCGGTCGTGCAGGCGAAGAAGGAATTTGCGAAGTGTGGTAAGGCGCAAGAGGTTGTAGGTGCCAATTACGGCGACCAGGTAGAGAACGAAGGCCGCGCCTTGCAACCAATTCGCAGGCAACAGCGCCCAAGCCGCCTCGAGAAGAAACCAGTAGCCCGTCGCGAGGATGGCCAGCGCGGCGATCGTGCAGAGGAGCACGATCAGGAATTCGCCGGCGCCCATCGGTGGCTGCTGGTATGGCCGCGCGTTCATCCCCCGCCAATGATCTCCCGCCCGATCAAAAACCGCCGCACTTCATTCGTCCCGGCGCCGATGTCGTAGAGCTTAGCGTCGCGGAGGAAGCGCTCAACTGGGAAGTCGCGCGTGTAGCCCGCGCCGCCGAGGGCTTGGATGGCTTCGAGCGAGACGCGCACTGCGTTTTCCGAGGCGAACATGATCGCGCCAGCCGCGTCATGGCGCGTGGTTTTGCCAGCGTCGCAGGATTTGGCGACGGCGTAGACGTAGGCGCGCGATGCATTGAGCGCGACGATCATGTCGGCGACCTTGGCCTGGATCAGTTGGAACGAGCCGATCGGCTTGCCGAACTGTTTGCGCTCGCGCACGTAAGGCAGCACGACATCGAGGCAGGCTTGCATGATGCCGAGCGGCCCGGCCGCAAGCACGGCGCGCTCGTAGTCGAGGCCGCTCATCAGCACGGCGACGCCTTGGTTGAGCCCGCCCATGACGTGCTCTTCCGGCACTTCGCAGTCTTCGAACACCAGCTCGCCCGTGTCCGAGCCGCGCATGCCCATTTTGTCGAGCTTCTGGGACGTGCTGAACCCCTTCATGCCGCGTTCGATGATGAAGGCGGTGATGCCGCCCGAGCCGGCGCCTGGTTCGGTCTTGGCGTAGACCACGAGCGTGTTGCCTTCCGGCGCGTTGGTGATCCAGAACTTCGTGCCGTTCAGCACGTAGCGATCGCTCTTCTTCTCGGCGCGCAATTTCATCGAGACGACATCCGAGCCCGCCCCCGCTTCGCTCATGGCCAGCGCGCCGACATGTTCGCCGCTGATCAGCTTCGGGAGATATTTCTGCTTCTGCTCGGGCGTCGCCCAGCGGCGCAGCTGGTTGATGCAGAGGTTCGAGTGCGCGCCGTAGGAAAGGCCGACGGAAGCGCTGGCTCGGCTCACCTCTTCCATCGCCACGACGTGTTCGAGATAGCCCAGGCCGAGGCCGCCATCTTCCTCGGCGACGGTGATGCCGTGCAGGCCGAGTTCGCCCATCTCCGGCCAAAGCTCGCGGGGAAACTTGTTCGTCGCGTCGATCTCGGCGGCCATCGGCGCGATGCGGTCGGTCGCGAACCGGGCGGTGGTTTCACGGATAGCGTCGGCGGTTTCGCCGAGCTGAAAGTCCAGGGTGTGCGATTGGGTCATGAGCTCCCTATACGGCCGGCCTCTTCGGGCCGTTCACGCGTCCGACCGGTCTTAGACCAATCCCGTCGCGAGTGAAATTGGCGCCGGCAAAGAGGGTTAACTGGTAACCACGCGCGTTGCCGCCTGTGCGTGCAAATGTTACGGTCCTGGAACGTCGGGTCTCTCTAGGGCGTTAGAATTTCATGGCACCTCCAGCTCGTCCCGTATGGACTGGGCAAATCCGGCTCGCGCTCGTGGCGCTGCCGGTGAAGCTCTACTCGGCGCTCGATGCGCGCGAGAAGATTTCGTTCAACCAGATTCACGAGCCCTCAAAGCAGCGGATTCGCTACGAGAAGGTCGCGCCCGGCATTGGCGCCGTGGACAAGGACGAGATCGTCAAAGGCTACGAGTACCAGAAGGGCCGCTACGTACTGTTCTCGGACGAAGAGTTCGAGGCGCTGAAGGTCGATTCCAAGAAGACGCTGGACATGATCCAGTTCGCCCCGGCTGACACGATCGACCCGATCTATTTCGACAAGCCCTATTACGCCCTGCCCGATGGCAAGCTGGCCGATGAGCCGTACCGCGTCGTGGTCGAAGCGTTGAAGAAGACAAAAACCGTCGGCCTCGGCCAGATCACCATGCGCGGGCGGTCCTACGTCGCCGCAGTTAAGCCGTACGAGAACGGCCTGGTGGTCGAGACCGTGCACTACGCCGAGGAAATCCGGCCGGCAAAAGCGTTCTTCGACGATCTGCCGAATGGCAAGCTAGATTCGGATCTGGTTGACCTCGCGCAAGAGCTGATCACGCGCAAGAAAGCCAAGTTCGACCCGGCCAAGTTCGAGGACGAATACGCCATCGCCATCGAGCGACTGGTGAAAAAGAAGATCGAACGCCACGGCGAACTGGTCCTGGACGACCAGGAGGAGCCGGCGCGCGATTATGGCGACAACGTCGTGTCGCTGGTAGATGCGCTGAAGAAGTCCCTCTCCAAGAAGTCGCCCAAAGCGGCTGACGACGAGGACGACGAGAAGCCAGCGCCAAAGCGCCGCGCCGCCGCGCAGAAGACCCGCGCCGCCCCCCGCGCGAAGGCGCCGGCCAAGGCGCCGGCTAAACGCGCGAAGAAATGAGCCGCGCGCCTGCCAAGCGGGCAAAGGCGAAAACTGGCGCGGCCAAGGCTAAGGTGAAGGCGAAGGAATCGCTCGACGCCTACAACCAGAAGCGCGACTTCAAGAAGACCAGCGAACCCGCGGGCGGCGGCCTAAAAACCGCTGGCGACATGTTCGTCGTCCAGAAGCATGCGGCGACGCGCCTGCATTATGACTTCCGCCTCGAACATGACGGCGTGCTGCTCAGCTGGGCGGTGCCGCAGGGGCCGAGCTACGACCCGAAGATCAAGCGCCTCGCCATGCGCACCGAGAACCACCCCTTGGAATACGGCTCATTCGAAGGCGTGATCCCGAAGGGTGAGTATGGCGCCGGCGCGGTGATCATTTGGGACACCGGCAAAGTGCGCTGGGTCGCCGATCCGCACGAAACGATGAAAAAGGGCGAGCTCAAATTCATCCTCGATGGCGAGCGGCTGAAGGGCGAGTTTCACCTGGTGAAGATCAAGCCGCGCGAGGGCGAGCGCGGCGATCCGTGGCTGCTGTTCAAGTCGAAGAATGATGACTTCGCCGGCACGGCTGATCCAGTCGCGAGCGCGGTGACCAGCATCTTCTCCGGCCGCACCATCGAGGACGTGCGCGCCGATGGCGGCGCCCGGCAATGGACGCGCAAGGGTGAGCAAAAGCCGCGGGCCGAGAAGCCGCCGAAATGGGGTTTCGTAGAGCCGATGCTGGCGACGCGCGCCGAAGCGGCGCCCGATGGCGATGCTTGGCTGCATGAGATCAAGTATGACGGCTATCGGCTGCTTGCCGCGGTCTCTGGCGCGAGCGTTAGGCTCTACACCCGCAATGGACTCGATTGGACCGGCAAGTTTCAAACCGTGGCCGACGCGCTGGCGGCGTTGCAGTTGAAGGACGTGTTGATCGACGGCGAAGTGGCTGTGGCGCAAGCCAATGGGCGCACGGATTTTTCGTCGCTGCAGAAATCGCTCGAGAACGGCGTCGCCAAAGGCGTGTCGTATTTTGCGTTCGATTTGCTGGCGGAAGGCGCAAAGGACCTGCGCAAACTGCCGCTGCGTGAGCGCAAGGCGCGGTTGGAGAAAGTGCTGGCGAAGGCCAAAGCACCGATCCGGCTGAGCCCAGTGGTCGAAGGCGATGGCCAGGACGTGCTGAAAGCGTTCGCGGACAAGGGCTTTGAAGGCGTCGTCTCGAAGAAGGCCGACAGCCTCTATCGCAGCGGCCGCGCGACCACTTGGCTGAAGACCAAGGCGATCAACGAACAGGAATTCGTCATCGTCGGCTATCAGCCCTCGTCGCGCGGACGCGCGTTCGCGTCTTTGATGCTGGGCGATCATGTTGACGGCAAGCTGACCTATCGCGGCAATGTCGGCACGGGGTTCAATGACAAAACGCTGGCCTCGCTCTCCGCGCAGATGACCAAACTGGCGCGCGCCAAGCCACCGCTGGAGGTGCCGCGTGAAGCAGCGCGCGGGGCCAAGTGGATCGAGCCGAAATTGGTGGCGCAGGTGAAGTTCGCGGAGCTGACCGCGGACGGCTCCGTGCGCCACGGTGTGTTTCTCGGGTTGCGCGGCGACAAGGCGGCCAAAGACGTCAAAGCCGAGATCGCGGCGCCGGCGATGAACACCCGCGTGCGGCTCACACACCCCGAAAAAGTGCTCTTCCCCGACGCCGGCGTGACCAAGGCAGAGCTCGCCGCCTATCTGGACATGGCGGCGGAGCGTATGGCCCCGCATGTGTACGGCCGACCTGTCAGTCTCGTGCGCGCGCCCGATGGCGTCGGCAAGCAGACGTTCTTTCAAAAGCACGCCATGGCCGGCATGGCCAAGGAGATCAAAACAACCCCGATCACCGAGAGCGACGGAAAAACGGAGCAATACCTCACGCTGCCGAACGCCACCGCGCTTGTGTCGTGCGCGCAGATCAGTGCGCTTGAGATTCACTTGTGGGGCTCGCGTAACGACGATCTGGATCATCCCGATCGTCTCGTCTTCGATCTCGATCCCGATGAAGCGCTGGACTTCCAAGTCGTCAAGCGCGCCGCGTTCGACATCAAAGCGCTGCTCGACTCCGCCGACCTCCCCTCCTTCGTCATGCTCACCGGCGGCAAGGGCGTACACATCGTGCTGAACCTGAAGCGGCGCCATGATTGGGAGGAGGTGAAAGGCTTCGCCGGCGCCTTCGCTGAACAGGTCGCGGCGCTCGATCCCAAGCGCTTCGTCGCGACGATGGCCAAGAAACAGCGCACCGGCCGCATCTTCATCGACTATTTCCGTAACGGCCGCGGCGCCACAGCCATCGCGCCCTATTCGCCGCGCGCCCGCGGGACGGCGCCTATCGCGGTCCCGGTAAGTTGGAGCGAGCTGAAGAGCATCACCTCAGCGTCGGCGTTCAAGCTGAAGGACATGCCGGCGCGCCTGGCCGAGCCCGATCCCTGGAAGGACTACGCCAAAACCAGCGTTTCGCTGACCAAAGCGGCGCGCGCCAAGCTCGGGCTAGACTAGCGCCTTGATCGCGCGCCGTGCGATGCTACAGCACCGCCAGGAGATCCCCATGCGCCGCATCGCCCTCGCTTTTGCCCTTGCTCTCGCCGCCTGCGGTCAGCAAGAAGCCGCGCCGCCGCCGATTGAAGAGGTCACCGTTCGCGTCCCGCCGCCATGGTTCATTTGCGACGCAACCAACATGCCCGCGATCCTGGTGTTCGACCGAACCGGCGGCAATGTACGCGTCGCCGAGTACGATAAGCCAAACGGCGCCATCGTTCAGCGCATGGGCTATTTCGTCGGCGAAGAAGAAGGCGCCGCAGGCAGCATCATCACCGAACTGGTCCGCGACGAAGGATCTGACGGCTCGATCCGCCAGATTAATCCCGGCATGCTGCAAACGCCGGGTTCTGCTTACACGCTGCCGTTCTCTTCGGTGCGTTTAGACGGGCGCGACATTCAGTGCCGCTGGATGCCGCGTACGCGCGTGATCGGCTTCACCGGCCGTCGCAGCTTCGTCGTGCACGAAGACGCCAGCGGCGACCTCATCTACACCGCCTACAATTTTGTCGACGCCGCCAGCGCGCGCCAGATCGATCAAAGCGAAAACGGCCGCACCACGAACTTCTCGGTCGAAGTGCGTGAAGGGACCGAAGAGCAAACACCTCAATCCCTAACCTATTCGTTTGAGACGCAGGGTTTCCGCTACGTGGTCACGCTCAATCGCGACGGCACTGGCACGCTCGACGCTTTCCAGAACGGCGCGGCTTTGCAATCAGAGCCACTGACCGGCTATCAGCAAGGCACGGCCCCGGCACAATAATACTTGGAACGAGAGCACAATGACCTTCGCCACGTACGAAAAGAACGGCCGTGTCGCCACGGTGACGCTGAACCGCCCCGAGAGCCGCAACGCCATTGCGACACAACAGGATTGCGACGATCTCGCCGCGGCGCTGTGGCGCGCCAATGACGACGAGGAGATCAACGCGGTCATCCTCACTGGCGCCGGCAAATCCTTCTGCGCCGGCGGCGACCTGAAGGCGATCCGGGAGCGCACCGGCATCGGCCCCCGCGCCACGCCGGACGGCACCCGCGCCAATTATCGCCGCGGCGTGCATTCGATCATCAAGGCGCTGGCGGATGTGGAAGTGGCGACCATCGCCGCCATCAACGGCCACGCCATCGGCCTCGGCCTCGACATCGGCGTACTGTGCGACATCCGCTTGGCTGGCGCCTCGGCGAAGATGGCGTCGAGCTTCGTCAAGGTCGGCATCATTCCCGGTGACGGCGGCGCGTGGATCTTGACCAACGCCATCGGCGCCTCGCGCGCGGCTGAGCTGGTGCTTACCGGCGACACCATTGATGCCGAAGAAGGCGCGCGCATTGGCCTTGTCAGCCGCGTCGTGCCGGATGAACAGTTGCTCGACGAGGCCCGCAAGCTGGCGGAGCGCATCGCAGTCAATCCGCCGCGCACGGTCCGCCTCGCCAAGCGCCTGCTGCGCGAGGCGCAGCACGGCCGGCTCTCCGATGTTCTGGAGCTTTCGGCAGCGTTCCAAGCGCTGGCGCACGAGACCGCCGACCACAAAGAAGCGGTCGACGCCTTCACGGAAAAGCGTCCGCCGAAATTCACCGGCGCCTAATGGCGTCTGCGGCAAAGCCGCCGCTGGCGGTCGATCTCGACGGCACACTGATCCACGGCGATCTGTTCGGCGAAGCGATGCTGCGGCTGGGGTTTGCCAAGCCGTGGAAGCTGCCGCTACTGCTGCTTTGGCTGATGCGCGGGCGCGCTTACGCCAAGGCGCGGCTCGCTGCCCAGTTTCCGCCGGATGCAACGGCTCTGCCCTATGATGCGCGCGTTGTTGCGTGGCTGCGCGAAGAGCGCGCGGCAGGACGCACGATTGCATTGGCGACAGCGTCGGATGCGCGCGCGGCGCAAGCGGTGGCGGATCATATCGGCGTGTTCGACCGTGTGTTCGCCTCCGATGGGCGCATCAATCTGAAGTCAGCGCGCAAGGCGGAGGCGCTGGCGGCGGCCTATCCGGAGGGATTTGCATACGCCGGCAATGAGCGCGCTGATTTGAAAGTCTGGACGGCCGCGACACAGGCAGTGACCTGCAATTGCTCAACGGCCCTCGCGCGCAGCGTTGCGCAGCGCTTCCGGGTGGAGCGAGATTTCGCAACGGAGACGCGACCACTACGCGCCCTCCTCACGGCGATGCGGCCGAGACACTGGGCGAAGAACTTGCTCGTGTTCGTGCCGATGCTCACCGGCCAAGGCTGGTTCGATGCGGAGGCATGGCGGCAAGCGTTCATCGCCTTCGCCGCGCTCAGCCTCGTCGCCTCAGGCGTCTACCTCGTCAACGACGCCGCCGATATCGAGGCGGACCGCCGCCATCCGCGCAAACGCGAGCGTCCGTTCGCCAGCGGCGCGCTATCGCCGGTGTGGGGCGTGATATTCGCGCTGCTGTTGCTCGGCGGCGGCCTAGCGCTTGGCGCCCTGAGCGGCGCGCCTTGGTTGATCGGCGCGTACCTCGTCGCCGCCACGCTCTACACGTTCGCGCTGAAGCGCGTGGTTTTGCTCGACGTCTTCGTGCTAGCGGCGCTCTACGGGCTGCGTATCGTCATTGGCGGCGAGGCGACGGGATACATCGCCAGCGACTGGCTGCTGGCGTTCTCCGGGTTCTTTTTCCTGAGCTTGGCGCTAGTGAAACGCGCCGCCGAAGTCGACGTATTGCAAGGCGATCTCGTCGGCCGTGGTTATCGCGGCGACGACGGCCCGGTGCTGAAGCGCTTCGGCGCAGGCGTCGGCGTCATCTCGGCGCTCGTGCTGGCGCTCTATCTGCAAGACCCGGCTAACGCCGCCCGATATACGTCACCGGCATTTCTCTGGGTGCTGCCCGCAGCCGCGCTATTCTGGCTTGCGCGGGTCTGGCTGAAGGTCGAGCGCCGCGAGATGCACGACGATCCGTTGCTGTTCGCGTTGCGCGATCCGGTGTCGTGGTGCATTCTCATCGTGTCCGCATTCGCGTTTGCTGCAGCGGCGTTCGTCTAGCGGAAGACGATGTAGCGCGCGCCGAGAAAGTTCCAGAACAACACCAATGCCGTCGCCGCCACTTGCGCCAGCAAGTATGGCGCCCCCTGCGCGATCAGCGCCGCCACGATGGCGCCGTTCAGGAACGCGCCAACACCGTAAAGCACAACGAACTTGGCGAAGCTCGACGCGACGGGCGCACCGCTCGCCTGGAACGTGAAACGCCGGTTCAGCGCATAACTCACGACAATGCCGACGCCGTAGCCGATCGTGGTGGCGATCACCGGGCGCACATGTCCGATTTCGACCAGCGCGATGAGCACCGCATAATGTACGGCAGTGGCGATGACGCCGACGATGGCGAACCGTGCGATCTGGCGCACAAGTGCGTGGTCAAGCACGTGTTGGAGGCGTTCGGGGATCACGGGCGACAGCGGTAGGAAAAGCCGCGACGGGCGGCAAGTCCTTCTGTTGCAGTGGCCGCCAGTTTCGCCGAAATAGAAGCAGCGAGGTGCAGCATGATCCGGGTCGGCATTGGCGGTTGGAGCTACGAACCGTGGGAGGAGACATTCTATCCCGCCGACTTACCGGCGGCGAAACAGCTTGAGTACGCCGCCCAGCAGGTGACGGCGATCGAGATCAACGCCACCTTCTACCGCACGCAGAGCGCCGCCTCGTTCAAGAAATGGGCGGCGGCGACGCCGGACAATTTCATGTTCTCGGTAAAGGCGCCGCGCGCGGCGGTGCAGCGCAAGGACCTGCGCGAGGCGGCGCAATCGATCGAGTGGTTCTTCAATAGCGGCGTCGGCGAGCTCGGCTCGAAGCTCGGCCCTATCTTCTGGCAGATGGCGCCGTACAAAAAATTCGACGCCGACGAGATGAGCGCCTATTTCGACATGCTGCCGGCCAAACTCGGCAAGCTGAAACTACGCCACGCGATTGAAGTGCGGCACGATAGTTTTGCCTGCGATGACTTCATGGCGATCGCGAAGAAGCGCAACATTGCGGTGGTTACGGTCGAGTCGGCCAAGCATCCGCTGATCGTCGAGCCAACGGCGGACTTTTCCTATGCGCGCCTCGAACTCACGCAAGCCGACGAGCCGACAGGCTATCCAAAGCCGGCGTTGAAAAAGTGGCTAAAGACCGCACGCGATTGGGAGAAGAGCGGCGATGTCTTCCTCTACTTCATCAGCGGCGCCAAGGAACGCAACCCCGCCGCAGCGGCGGCTATGCTTAAGCTGTTGGAGGCGTGATCTCCTGCCCGCAAAGCGGCTTGCAATGGCCGCATAGGGCCACAAATTAACCGGATTGAAGCGCGTTCCTGCGCTCTTAAGTAGCTCATGTCCGAAAACCGCGTTGGCCATATCCGCCTGACGTCCCATCCAGGGGCCGGCGCGCCGTTGCGCTTCCCGATTCATTGGGGCGCGGCAACAGCGCAGGAGCGCGGCCCCGTGGTCGGCGCGGCGACCGGCGACCGCAACATTATCGGCGCCTATGGCGGCGCGTACACGATCTATCGCGCCCTCGCCGTCTCCGCCGGCGCGCTCAATCCGAACCAGCGCCCCGACCTCACCGACACGTCGCCGGTATTCTCGTTCGGCCCGTTCGAACAATGGCGCGATGCGCACAAGATTGTTGCGCTCGATCCGTGGGGTCATCGTGTCGCCGAGGATTTCAAGACCGAGATCGAAAGCGGCGTCGATATCCGTCCGACGATCGCCGTTACCAAAGCGCGCTTGTCTCTGCCTGAAGTACGCGAGGCCATCGCCAAGGGCCGGCTCTCCGTTGATGGCCACGTCGTTCACGAGAGCGGCGATGTCGCCGTGACGAAAGCGGCGATTGACCCGGTGTGGCATTTGCCCGGCGTCGCTGAACGCTTCGGGGTCAGCGAAGAGAAATTGCGGCACACGTTGTTCGAACAAACCGGCGGCATGTATCCCGAACTGGTGACGCGCCCCGATCTCAGCGCATTCCTGCCGCCGATCGGCGGCATCACGCTCTATATGTTCGGCGATCCCGCCGCGATCGCCGATCCGGCGCGCCGCCTCACCTGCCGCGTGCACGACGAGTGCAACGGCTCCGACGTGTTCGGCTCCGACATCTGCACCTGCCGCCCCTACCTGACGCACGGCATCGAAGAGTGCATCAAGGAAGCGCAAGGCGGCGGCGCGGGCCTCATCGTCTACAACCGCAAAGAGGGCCGCGCACTTGGCGAGGTGACGAAATTCCTCGTCTACAACGCGCGCAAGCGCCAGCCCGGCGGCGACCAGGCGGCGACCTATTTCGAGCGCACAGAGTGCGTCGCCGGCGTGCAAGACGCGCGCTTCCAGCAGCTGATGCCGGACATCCTGCATTGGCTCGGCATCGCGCGGATCGATCGCTTCGTTTCGATGTCGAACATGAAGCACGACGCCATCACCGCGTCCGGCATCAGCATCGGCGAGCGCGTGCCGATTCCGCCGGAGCTCGTCCCGCCCGACGCCAGCGTCGAACTCGAAGCCAAGAAGGCCGCCGGTTATTTCACGGACGAGACGCCGGCCGACGATCTCACCCGCGTGGTCGGCCGTGACATCAAGGATTTCTGACGCAGCTGAAGCGCGCGCGCTGCTCAGCGCCGCCGCCGTGCGTACGCGCGCGGATGAGCTGTTCGCGACGGCGGAACGCGGTGACCTGGCGCACTGGACGCTGCACCTTGATGTGTTGCCAGCGTGCGCCGACTATGTCGCGCGGATCGTACGGCAACGTTACCCGACGCTTGATGTCCCCTTCCACGCGCGCTGGCGGCACTTCGTGTTTGGTGGCCGCGATCTATGGAGCGAGATCGCGCGCGACGCAAAGTGGCGCGATTCACATGCATGCGCGCGCGCCGCCTTTGATCTGGCCATCACCTCAGTATTACTCGACGCCGGCGCCGGCCCGGCTTGGCGCTTTACCGATCCGAGCAGCGACATCATCGCCTCTCGCTCCGAGGGCCTGGCGCTAGCGAGCCTCCGGCTGTTCGAATGGGGCGGTTTCTCCGCCGATCCTGCCGATCCATTGCGCGCCGACGCGGAAGCGCTGGCGCGGCTCGACGTCAACTCGCTGGCCGACGCTTTCCAAGTCGACGCACGCAATCCGCTGCAGGGCCTGGATGGCCGCGCGCGCTTGCTGAACCGTGTGGGTCAAGTGATCGACGCGCGCCCGAACTTGTTCGCACTGGCGGACACGCCGCGCCCGGGCGGACTCTATGATGTGCTCCGCGCACGTGCCGCCGATGGCGTGCTTCCCGCGCCAAAGATCCTCGATGTTCTGCTCGACGGCCTCGGTCCGATTTGGGAGGGCCGACCGAGCGTGTACGGCGTGGCGGTGGGAGATTGCTGGCCCGTGCCTGAGATCGGCTACGTGCCTCTGCACAAGCTGTCGCAATGGCTCTCTTACTCACTGATCGAACCACTGCAAGCGGCGGGGATCGAAGTTGTCGACATCGATGGCCTCACCGGCCTGGCCGAATATCGCAATGGCGGCTTGTTCGTCGACATGGGTGTGCTGACCCCGCGCGATACCGAAGCACTCGCACGCATGCATGATGTGTCCGACGCCATCGTCGTCACCTGGCGGTCACTCACCATAGCGCTGCTCGATCGGATCGCACCGTTGGTGCGCGAGCGCCTCGGCGTCAGCGCGGCTGAATTTCCGCTGGCGCGCGTGCTGGAAGGCGGCACTTGGGCCGCAGGCCGCGCCATTGCGCGCGAAAAGCGCGTTGACGGCGGCCCTCCTCTTCTCATTCACAGCGACGGGACGGTGTTTTGATGCAAGGCGTTCGGATCGTCGATCATCCCCTGGTGCAGCACAAGCTCACCCTCCTGCGCGACAAGAACACGTCGACGCGCACCTTTCGCACGCTGTTGCGCGAGATCGCGGCGCTGCTCTGCTACGAAGTGACCCGCGATCTAGCGCTTGAGGATGTCGATGTAGAGACGCCGATCGGCGTAACCCGCGGCAAGGCGCTGGCCGGCAAGAAGCTTGTGTTCGCGCCGATCTTGCGCGCCGGCATGGGCATGCTCGACGGCATGCTGGAGCTGGTGCCATCCGCGCGCGTGGCGCACATAGGGCTCTACCGCGATCCGAAGACTCTCAAGGCCGTCGAATATTATTTCAAAGCGCCGAGCGATATCGCCGAGCGCCTCGTTATCGTGATCGACCCGATGCTGGCGACGGGCCACACCGCGATCGCCGCAATCGACCGGCTGAAAGAAGTCGGCGTCAAGCACATCCGCTTCGTCTCCGTGCTAGCAGCGCCGCAAGGCGTCGATCTGCTGCGCGGGCACCATCCGGATGTTGAGATCTGGACGGCCTCAGTCGATCAGAAGCTGGACGAGCACAGCTACATCATCCCCGGTCTCGGCGACGCCGGCGACCGCATCTACGGCACAAAGTAGAAGCCACTAGCGCGCGGCGGCGATGTACTCGTCGATCTGCCGCTCAAGCACTGGCAACGTCACGCCGCCATTGGCAAGCGCGGCATCGTGAAAGGCGCCGATGTCGAAGCCTTCGCCCAGCGCCGTCTCCGCGCGCTGACGCAACTCGACAATCCGCAACTCGCCCATCTTGTACGCCAGCGCTTGGCCCGGCCAGCCTATATAACGGTCAATCTCGGTTCGCACTTCATGTGTGGAAAGCGCCGTGTTCGACGCGAGATAATCCAGCGCACGCTGCCGCGACCAGCCCATTGAATGCATGCCGGTGTCAACGACGAGGCGGCAGGCGCGCCACATCTCGTACGTCAGCCGCCCGAAGCGCTGGTACGGCGTGTGATAGATGCCCATCTCCTCGCCGAGCCGCTCGGCATAAAGCCCCCACCCTTCGCCAAAGGCGTGCGGATAGAAGCTGCGGCGAAACTCCGGCAGCTCGGTGAGTTCGCGGGCGAGCGCGATCTGGAGGTGATGGCCTGGCGCCGCTTCATGCGCAGTGAGCGACGGCAGAATGTAGAGCGGACGCGTGTTGAGGGCGTAGGTGTTAACCCAGTATTCGCCGGCCGCCCCAAGTGGGCCGCCATTATAGCGCCCGCCCGTGTAATTCGGCGCGATCTCCGCCGGCACCGGCCGCACCGTGTAGGGCGTGCGCGGCAGCCGACCGAAGAAATTCGGCAGCTGGCCGTCAATCTCCCGCGTAATCCATGCCGCTTCCCGCAACAATTGCTCGGGCGTGGCCGCATAAAATTGTGGATCGCTGCGCAGGAAGGCGAGGAACTCCGCGAACGTGCCTTGGAAACCGCTTGCGCGCATTTCCGTCTCCATCGCGGCGCGGATGCGCACAACTTCGCGAAGGCCAATTTGATGAAGCTGCCGCGGCGTCGCGTCGGGAAGAGTTGTGTAGTAGCGGACGAGATCGGTATAGTAGGCGCGGCCGTTTGGCAGCGACTGCGCTGCTATCGTGGCGCGCGCGCGCGGCGCGTACTCGGTTTCGAAGAATGTGCGGAACTCATCAAAAGCCGGGATCACATTGTTGGTGATTGCGGCGCGGCCGGCTTCACGGAGGCGCGCACGGTCACTCTCGGGGACGGTCGCCGGGAAGTCCGCGAACGGCGCGTAAAGGCCCATCGCTTCGGCGCTCTCGTACCGAAAGCCGCCGATCACCTGGCTGACGCCCGCCACGATCTCGCGCGGGAGCGTGAAACCGTCGCGCACGCCTTGGCGCATGTTGGCGATCTGCTCATCGAAATAGCGCGGCACGTCATTGAGGCGCGCGATGTAGTTCTCGTAATCGCGCACGGTACGCGGCGCGTGCAGATCGTCGAGCAGCAGAATTTCAGAGTAGAAGCCGCTATCGCTGTTCAGCGGCAGGCGCCAATCCTGATATCGGGCGAAACGCACACGCTCACCCACCATGAACGCGAAGAGATCGTAACTCACTTGCTCCTGGTGCGAGAGTTGGCCGCGATCGATCGCGGTGAGGCGCGCGAGGAATGCCTGATTTTCGGTGGTTTGGCGCGCATATGCCTGCGGCGTTACCGACGCCAAGCGATCATCATAGTCGTGGACGCCAGCGTTGGTCGCCGAAAGCGGATCTTCCCGATAGACAAAGGCGCGTTCGTCCGCGAACAAACGCGCCAGATCGGCGCTGGCGGTTTGCGCGGCCGCTGGCGCGATGAAGCTCATGGCGAAAGCCGCCGCCAAAACAACGCGCTTCATTATTTGCCTCACGGGATAACGGCGGGCGAACCCTCGGCGGACGTCGCCTTTTTCGCAAAAAACGATGAGTGCAGGAGCAGTCCGGCGGCGTAGAGCACGACGACCACGACGAGCCAGCGCAGCACCACGACGTCGAGAGACTTAACCACGAACGCCGCTAGCAGCACTGCCGGGATACCACCGAGCGCGATGCCAAGCACGATGCGCAAATCAATTCGCTCCGACCGAACGAAGCGCAAGCTTGAGATCGGCATCAGGAACGCGCACGAGCCCATCATGATCGGAAACGCGGCGGCGGGGTTGAGGCCCAAGAGGCTCAACAGCACCAACGACGGCGCATAGAGGCCGATGCCGAACATCATCAGGACGCCCATGACGAAATGACCGACGACGGCCACCGCGAACAGCGCCGTGGGTAAGGTGAGCGCCTCACCGCCCACCGGCATCATGTTGAGGTTCGCTAGCGCGTAGAGGGCGGCTGCAAGCAGCAGGGCAAATCCAACCACCGCCTGCACCAACCGCAACGGCGACCGCTGCACTAGAGGGGCGCCGACAAAGGCGCCGGCGCACGAGGCCGCGATGCAGGAGATCAACAAAAAAGGATCGACTTGTACCAGCGTGATGAAGATCAAAGCTTGCGCGACAGTCGGCAAGGCATGACCCGCGTTTAGGATCGCCGGAAAGTAGCTATCCGGCGCCATCTTGCGCAACTTCATGTACGCCGTGGTCGGCGCAAACGAGCCGATGCCGAGCGTATCGAAGAAGTCGGTCACGGCGCCGAGTCCGATGGCTTCCGGCTTTGGCGCGAGTTCGCCGCGCTTGTGGGCTGTGCGCAGCAACACGGTAGTGAAATAGACGGCGATAAGCGACAGCGCCGACAGGAGGCCACCGACGATCGTCGTCAGCCAGCCAATGATGGGCCCCATGCGATCCTCCCCCGGACGCCTTCAGTTCAGCACGCGGGCGCCCCTGGCGCAATCGCGTTCAGACGACTTGAAAGCCGTACGCGAAACGGTCCTCATCATCGATCCAAATCTCATTGCGGCCTGTTGCGATCGCAGATCCCTCGACGGACGGAATGATGGCGCGCTGGCCGCCAATTTCGGTCTCGGCTTCGACGCGCCCGACGAAGCGGCTCAAGATGTAGCTCTCGTGGACGAACGCATCGCCGACCTTGAGTCGGCCTTTGGCGTGGAGGTGCGCAAGCCGCGCCGACGTGCCGGTCCCGCAGGGGCTGCGGTCGATAGCCCTGTCGCCGTAGAACACCGCGTTGCGGCCGTTGGCGCCTTCGCTCTTCGGCGCATCAGCCCACAGCACGTGACTGACGCCGCGAATGGTCGGGTCGAGAGGATGCACAGGTTCTATCTGCTCGCGCAGGAGCTGACGGATGATCGGCGACAGCTGAAGGATGCGCGCGGCGCCGAGCTGGTCGAGGCCGTGATAGGCGCCTTGCGGCTCGATAATGGCGTAGAAGTTGCCGCCATAAGCAATGTCGATGATCAACGGACCGAAGTTCGGCACGTCGACTCGGATATTTTCCGCAGCGAGATAGCTCGGCACATTGCGGATGCGCACGCTGCGGACGCGGTCGCCGTCTTGCGTGTAGGCAAGCTCGATCTGTCCCGCTGGCACTTCTGCAATGAAGCGCCCCGGCGTGCGCGGCTTAATTAGGCCGTTCTCGATCCCGAAGGTGACGATGCCGATGGTGCCGTGGCCGCACATGGGCAAGCAGCCACTGGTTTCGATGAACAGAATGCCGACATCGGCCTCCGGCGTTGTCGGCGCATAGAGGACCCCGCCGCTCATCATGTCGTGGCCGCGCGGTTCGAAGCAGAGTCCAGTGCGTATCCAATCGAAACGCGCGAGAAAATCTTGACGGCGCTCGCTCATGCTGGCGCCGCGCAAGTCCGGTGCGCCTTCAACCACCAGACGCACCGGGTTGCCGGCGGTGTGACCGTCGATGCAGCGGAAGATGTGGCGCGTCACGCTGCCGCTTTCAATTTCGGGCGCGTCGCCGCCGCCTGCTCGACCAGCGCGGTGACCTCCGCGCGCCGCGCGCCCGTGAGCGGATAGCGCGGCGGTCGCACGCGCTCACTGCCGCGGCCCATGATCTGCTCGGCCAATTTGATGGACTGCACGAGATCGTGCTCCGCATCCAAGTGCAGCAGCGGCATGAACCAGCGATAAATGGCGCGAGCCGTTTCCAGATCGCCCCCGATCGCCGCTTCGAAGAGCGCTAGTGACTCTTTCGGAAAAGCGTTGGTCAGCCCAGATACCCAGCCGCGCGCGCCGAGCAGCAATCCCTCCAGCGCCACATCATCCAGGCCGGCGAACAGCAAGTACCGATCGCCCAACGCATTGTACAAGTCGGTGAAGCGGCGCGTATCGGGCGCGCTTTCTTTGAGGCAAACAATGTTCGGCCGATCGCTCAGCCGCTTCATCGCCTCGACACCGACGCTGACGCGATAGGCCGGCGGGTTGTTGTAGAGCATGATCGGCAGTCCGGTCGCTTCCGATACGGCGCGGAAGTGCGCAACCAGCTCATCCTCGGTTGGCACATAGACCATCGCCGGCAGCAGCATCAGGCCGTGAGCCCCAATCTTCTCGGCATCGCGCGCGAAAGCGATGGCGCGTTTGGTGTCGAGTTCGGAAACCCCCGCGATGACCGGTACGCGCTTGCCGACCACTTCAACCGCGGCGCTCAGCACGGCGCGCTTTTCGTCAGCGTCGAGCGAGTTGTTCTCCCCCACCGTGCCCATGCAGATGAGGCCATGCACGCCGTCGCGGACCAAAGCGTCCTGAACACGCTGCGTCGCCGGCAGATCAAGCGCTAAATCCGGCGCAAATTGCGTTGTTGCTGCGGGAAACACGCCGGCCCAATTCACGCGCATCGAAACCTCACTTGCCAATGGCGCAAACCTATACGATCCCTCGCCGCCATGAAATCCATTCTGGTGATCGGCGGCGGTTTGATCGGCGCGGCCTCCGCCCTGCGCTTGCAGGCGGCTGGCATCCAGACGACGCTGATCGATCCCGGTGACAAGCGACGCGGCGCCTCGTTCGGCAATGCGGGACATATCGGCGTCGAGCAAGTCAGTCCGTGGTCGAGCTGGAGCAATGTCGCCCGTTCGCCGCGGTCGAGCTTTGCGATCGGCGGGCCGCTGGACTTTCGCTGGCGCGACGCCGCGATGATCGCGCCCTGGACGCAACGTTTCCTGGCCGCATGTGGCCCCGCCGCGTTCGCACGAGGCCAAAACGCGCTCGCCGCGATCCTTGGTGATGCGATGCCGGCCTGGCATCGGCTCGCGACGGCTGTCGGCAAGCCTGACTTGGTCATCCCGCACGGACACGCCACCGCCTGGATGAGCGAAGCCGCCGCCGATCGCGGACGCGGCGCGTTCGCGGCGGCGCCAGCTGGACCAGCGAAGGTGCGTGAGATGCGCGCCGACGAGTTGGCGCGCTACGGCGCTGTGCTGCGGGCCGAGCCGGCGGCGGGGGTGCTGTTCGAGGGCACCGGACAGGTGAGCGAGCCGCAGGCGGTGCGAGACGCCATCGCTGAGGCGTTTCGTGCGAGCGGCGGCGAGAGTGTCGCCGACAGTGTAAAGCGCATCGAACCGAACGGTCGCGTGGTGCTCGCCTCTGGCAACGAGCGGCGAGCCGATGCCGTGTTGATCGCGGCGGGCGCATGGTCCGGCGCGCTGATGCGCCAGCTCGGCGTCAATGCGCCGGTGATTGGCGAGCGCGGCTATCATCTGCAAAGCGCCGATACCAACTGGCCGTTCGATCTGCCGACGACCGTGTTTGAAGAGAACTTCGTCGTGTTGACGCGCTTCACCAGCGGTCTGCGGGCGACAAGCTTTCTTGAGTTCGGCTCACCCGATGCGCCCGGCGACGCGCGCAAGTGGGCCCTTTTGCAGCGGCGGATTGCTGATCTCGGTGTGAAGTTTTCAGCGACGCCCGAACGCTGGGTCGGCTCGCGGCCGACGCTGCCGGACTATGTGCCAGCGATCGGCCGGCTAAAGCGCGCGCCGAACGTGCTCTACGCCTTCGGACACGCCCACCTCGGGCTGACCATGGCGCCGGTCACGTCGGAGCTGGTGTTGGCCTTGGCAACCGAGGCGCCGCCGCCGATCGACATGTCGCCGTTCGCGGTCGAGAGATTCGGGTGAGCGCCCTACCGCAGCGCGTCGTTGATCTTTTCCAGCGCGCTTAGCGGCGGGACGAGATCGGCATCGGTCAGTTTATTGAGCGGCGTCTTCACCGTATTCATGCTGTCATGCAGATCATGCGCAGTGGGATCCACATAGAGCAGGCCGGTCACGATCTCCCCTTCCGCTGATTTGCGCGCCAAGTAAGCCAGCGCGGCGTGGCGATCCGTTGAGTCGTAATCGTCCGTCACCTTGCGTAAGCGCAGGATAGAGCCGTCGTGCTGGACCACTTCTTTCAGTTCGCCCGGCGCATAATCCGCGCGGATCGGCGCGCGTGGGCTAATCACGTCCATGCGGTTCACAGCTTCGTTGTGCTCACGCACATAGTCGAAGCTCTTGGTCGAGCCGACATGGTTGTTGAACGCCACACACGGGCTCAACACGTCGAGGATCGCCGTGCCCTTGTGCGAGAGCGCGCCTTTGATCAGCGGCACCAGTTGATGCTTGTCGCCTGAGAACGAGCGGCCGACATAAGTCGCGCCAAGCTGCAGCGCGAGCATGACGAGATCGATTGGATTGTCTTTGTTCTCGGCGCCCTTCTTGGCTTTGGAGCCACGGTCGGAAGTGGCGGAGAACTGGCCTTTGGTCAGCCCGTACACGCCGTTGTTCTCCACGATGTACGTCATGTTCACGCCGCGCCGGACGGCGTGGGCGAATTGGCCGAGGCCGATGGAGGCGGTGTCGCCATCGCCGGAGACGCCGAGATAGATCAGATCGCGCGCGGCGATATTGGCGCCGGTCAGCACTGACGGCATGCGCCCGTGCACAGCGTTGAAACCGTGCGCTGGACTGACGAAATAGTCCGGCGTTTTGGACGAGCAGCCGATGCCGGAAAACTTCGCGAGGCGATGCGGCTCCAGGTCTATCTCAAAGCACGCCTGGATGATCGAGGCGCTGATCGAATCGTGCCCACAACCGGCGCACAATGTCGAGATACGTCCCTCGTAATCGCGGCGCGTGAGACCGCGCGAGTTCTTCTCAAGCGATGGGTGATGCAGCGCGGGCTTGGCGATATAGGTCATTGCGCGTTCTCCCGGAGCGTGGCCTGGCCGGCCTGCAGCTTCTCGGTGATGTCTTTGATGATGAAGCGCGCGGTGATCGGCGTGCCGTCGTAGTGCAGAACCGAAACCAGCCGCGCTGGATGCACGCCGCCTTCGTTGACTAACAACGACTTCAGCTGCGCGTCGCGGTTCTGCTCGACCACAAATACTTGTTCGTGGTTGCGAATAAACTCGAACACGTCATCGCTGAACGGGAAGGCCCGCACGCGCATGGCGTCCAGGTGAATGCCTTGCGCTTCTAGCGCACAGAGCGCTTCTTCCATCGCGGGATCGGTGGAGCCCATATAAATAATGCCATCAGGCGTGCGGCGGCTCGCGTCCTTGCGGATCGGCGCGGGGACGTAGGACTTCATCGTGTCCCATTTGCGCAGCAGGCGCTGCATGCCTTCGACGTAATCGTCGCCCTTCTCGGTGTAGCGGGCGTCCTTATCGTGGCTGGAGCCGCGGGTGAAGTAAGAGCCCTTGCTCGGGTGCGTGCCGGGATAGGTCCGGTAGGGCACCGCGTCGCCGTCGATATCGCGGTAGCGCCCGAACGCAACGCCCTGCTCCAGATGTTCGTAGCTCAGCACCTTGCCGCGATTGAGTTTGCGCGTGGCGTCCCACTTGAACGGCGGCGTCAGCCATTCCTGCATGCCAACATCAAGTTCGAGCATGACAAAGATCGTGGTCTGGAAGAAATCGGCGGGTCGAAGGCCTGCGCGGCGAACTCGAAGGCCTCGGTCGGATTGCCCGGAAAAAGCATCGGATGCTTGGTGTCGCCGTGCGAAGCGTAGGCGGCCAGCATGAGATCTGATTGCTGCGTGCGGGTGGGCATGCCGGTCGACGGCCCGCCGCGTTGGACGTCAAAGATCACGGCGGGAATTTCGGCGTAGTACGAAAAGCCAATAAACTCGTTCATCAGCGAAATGCCGGGCCCGGATGTGCACGTGAACGCACGCGAGCCCGCCCAGCCTGCGCCCATCACCATGCCGATCGACGCGATCTCGTCTTCGGCTTGAACGATGGCGAAGCGACTTTTGCCGTCCGGATCGGTGCGTAATTTAGTGCAGTATTTCTGAAACCCTTCCGCCAGCGATGTCGATGGCGTGATCGGATACCAAGCGCAGAACGTCGCCCCACCATAGACGGCGCCAAGACCTGCCGCCTCATTGCCTTCGACAAAGATGCGGTCACCGACTTTATCCGACGGGCGCACCTTCAAGCCAATCGGCGCAAGGTTTTTTTCCGCGTACGCGCGTCCAAGCTCGAACGCTTTGAAGTTCGGCTCGATCAGCTTGTCCTTGCCCTTGAACTCTTCTGTCAGGAGCTGCTTCACCAACTCGGGATCAAAGCCGAGCAGCTGCGCGAGCACGCCGACATAGCAGATGTTCTTGAATAGCTGCCGTTCACGCGGATTGATGAAGGCGGACGCGATAAGCTCTGTGAGCGGCGCACCGATGACAGTGATGTCGTCGCGAAACTTCGAGGCCGGCAGCGGCTTCGATGAATCATAGAGGAGATAGCCGCCTGGCATGATCTCCTTGACGTCGCCGTCCCAGGTCTGCGGATTCATCGCGATCATGAAATCGACGCCGCCGCGGCGGCCGAGCCAGCCAGCCTCCGAAACCCGAACCTCGTACCAAGTCGGCAAGCCCTGGATGTTCGACGGAAAGATGTTGCGGGCGCCGACGGGCACACCCATGCGCAAGATGATCTTCGCGAACAAACCGTTCGCACTGGCCGAACCTGAACCGTTCACGTTGGCGAATTTGACGACGAAATCGTTTGTAGCAGCTAGCGGCTTCGACATGGTCTGAAAATACGCCTCGCTAGAGTACGCAAAGAGACGGCCGGCCCGCCTGCGTGATGCTCCTCAATAGCGGGTTGCGGACGGCAATTGAAGGCCCGGCGACGGTCCGCCTTCGATCTTCGGCTAGAGCGCACCCGCAGCATCGATGTCCGGCGCTGCCTGGGCTCGGCTGGCCGGCGAAGCTGAGCCACTGAACACGACGGCGGCGTTATTGAAAGCGCCCCGGTAACGCTCCAAGCGCTCGAAACTGATGGTGCGGAAGCCCCGCACCGGCTCCACCGCGACAAACCGGTCGTCCTCGTAGCCGACGATCAGGATGTAATGATTCACCATAGCGGCATCGGTCATTTCAGAGACTTGCGCCACGCGCGCGGTGATAAAGTTCGACGGCACCCCTAGAACCGGCACATTGGCGCCCGGCAAAGTCCAAGGCTGCACAAACACGGAGGGCATGCGCACCGGCACCATGACCGGGCGGCCGCTTTCCAGCTCGCGGACAAGGTCTTCGCGGCTCAGCCGCACACCGCTGGCGGTGAGGCCATACGCGCGCGCAAGCACCATGACTTCAGCAATCGAATAGCCATCCGGCGCGGCGGGGGTGTGAGCGGCGAAGATGGCGTCGCCGGTGATCGTGCCGTCACCTTCCCAATAATTGATGACGCTCGCCAGCACGTGCGCCCCGCACGCGGCTGGGTCGACTTGCTGGTCATGCTTGACCGGCAGCACAAGAGTCTCCGGCGGCTCCACGGAGCGGCCGAGGAACTCAAAGCTATTGCTGGCGCTGCGTTGTGCAAACGCGTCCAAATTGGACGTGGGCGCGCTCGCGCAGGACGCGAGCGCCAACAATAGCGGTGCGAGTAATACGTCAGGTCGCATGCAGATCGTTAGGTGGCGAGAACCACAACGACGATGACGACGAGGCCGATCACCAGCCACTGGCGATTGGTGAACTGACCAGCGTTGTACTGAGCAGCTTCTTCGGCGGAGATCGTTTGGACGGTGTAGCCGGCGTCTTGATAAGCCGACACGGCGCTGGCGTCTTCAGCCGAGAGGCCATAGCGCTGCAGTTCGTCGTTGCTGAACGTGCGGGCTTCGACCGAACGGAATTGCGACGGCTCTTGGGCGAACGCAAGCGGCGCCGACACGGACGTGAATGCAAGTGACAGCGCGAGCGCTGAGGCGAGACGGAGTTTCATGGGTATTCCCCTTCGGTTGCTCAAGAACGATGAGCGGCGCCGAAGCGACCTGTGACAGTCGGTGCGCCGTCGTCTCAGTGATCGTCGTTTCACGGCGATCACGGGCTGCGCCCTGAGGCGCATTCACACACAGTCCGCTGCCGAAACAGCGAGCCATGTCTTCGGTCCCGAAGGACAAAATCGCCTAGACCTGAATGGTTCCGCTATTTCACGGGAAGAGGCTGCCGGATCGGCGGCGCTGCTGCTTTCGGGCCGCAGCCGCCGGCGTGGGTAATTTCCAGTAAGAATTGCTGCATGTCCCACGCGCCGGTCGGGCAACGCTCGGCGCACAGGCCGCAATGCAGGCAGACGTCCTCGTCTTTCGCCATGATGCGCCCGGTTTTCAGGCCATCGGCGACGTAAATGTCCTGCGTGAGGTTTGAGGCGGGGGCGGTTAGACGATTCCGAAGTTCCGTCTCCTCGCCGTTCTCCGTGAACGTTATGCAATCCATCGGACAGATATCGACGCACGCATCGCACTCGATACACAGCGGCGCTGCGAATACCGTCTGCACATCGCAGTTCAGGCAGCGCTGCGCTTCCTTGTAGCCGAGCAGCGGATCGAAGCCTTTTTCGACCTCGATCTTAACGTTTCGCAGCGCGACTTCCGGCTCGACCAGCGGCACCTTGTAGCGAAGGTCGAGCGAGATATCGTTGTCATAGGCCCACTCGTGAATGCCCATTTTTGTGGACATCATCGACGTGCCCGGCGGCAGGCGATCCCGCACATCCTGGCCGTTGCAGAAGAGATCGATCGACACCGCCGCGTCGTGTCCATGCGCGACGGCCCAGATGATGTTCTTCGGTCCAAACGCGGCATCACCGCCGAAAAAAACGTTGGGGATCGACGACTGGAACGTCACCTGATCCACGACCGGCATGTCCCATTTGTCGAACTCCATCCCGAGATCGCGCTCGATCCACGGGAATGAGTTCTCCTGGCCGACCGCCATCAGCACGTCGTCGCACGCGTGATGCACGTCGGGCTCGCCGGTTGGCGCGAGCTTCTTACGCCCGCCCTCCTCGACCCAGTGCATTTTCGTGAAGGTCACGCCGGTGAGCTTGCCGTGCTCGTGCGTGAACTCTTTCGGCGACAGGAAATTGAGGATCGGGATGCCCTCGTGCATCGCGTCTTCTTTTTCCCACGGGCTCGCCTTCATCTCATCGAAGCCGGAGCGGACGATCACCTTCACGTCCTCGCCGCCAAGCCGGCGCGAGGTGCGGCAGCAATCCATCGCCGTGTTGCCGCCGCCAAGCACGATGACGCGCTTGCCGATCTTGTCGATATGCTCGAACGAAACGCTGGATAGCCAGTCGATGCCGATATGGATGTTCGCGGACGCTTCCGTCTGGCCCGGCAAGTTCAGATCGCGCCCGCGCGGCGCCCCGGTGCCGACGAACACAGCGTCCCAGCCCTGCGCCAAGAAGTCCTTCAACGAGTCCACGCGCGTGCCGAAGTGCGTCACCGGCTCGTAGCGCAGGATGTAATTCACCTCTTCGTCGATCACGCTTTCCGGCAAACGGAAGCGCGGGATCTGGGTGCGGATCATGCCGCCGCCTTTGGCGTCGCCATCAAAGATGTGAACTTCGTAGCCCAGCGGCAGCAGATCGCGCGCCACCGTCAACGACGCGGGCCCGGCGCCAATGCACGCCACGCGCTTGCCATTCTTCACCGTCGCCTTAGCCGGCAGCAGATGCTCGATCTCGCCCTTGTTGTCCGCCGCGACGCGCTTCAGCCGGCAGATCGCCACTGGCTCCGGCTTGCCGTCCGCATCTTCAACCCGGCCACGCCGGCACGCCGGCTCGCACGGGCGATCGCAGGTGCGCCCCAGCACGCCCGGAAACACGTTCGACTTCCAATTGACCATGTACGCGTCGGCATAACGCTGCGCCGCGATCATGCGGATGTATTCCGGCACCGGCGTATGCGCCGGGCACGCCCACTGGCAATCCACGACCTTGTGGAAATAGTCCGGATCAGTGATGTCGGTGGGCTTCAAGCGGAGGGCTCCGTGTTGGCGCCAAACTACCTCGCTCCGCCGGCGCCCCGCAATCGGTAAGCGCTTGATCGCAAGCCCCGGGCTGGCGATGGTCCCCGCGCATGAGCAAGGGCTGGCAATTCTGGATCGACCGCGGCGGCACCTTCACCGACGTCGTGGCGCGCGCGCCGGACGGGCGCCAAGTGGTCAAGAAACTCTTGTCAGTGAATCCCGGACACTACGAGGACGCCGCGCTCGAAGCGATGCGACTCATTCTCAAAGAGCATGGCGGCACGTTCGCCGACATCGATGCCGTGAAGCTCGGCACCACGGTCGCCACAAACGCGCTGCTGGAGCGCAAAGGCGCCGACGTGGTGCTGATCGTGACCGAGGGCTTCGGCGACGCGCTCGAAATCGGCACGCAAGCGCGGCCCGACATCTTCGCCCGCCACATCGTCAAACCAGATTTGCTGCACCGCCGCATAATCGAAGCGCGCGAGCGGGTGACGGCGGAAGGCGAAGTGCTGACGCCGCTAGACGAAACGCACGCGCGCGGTGAACTGAAGCGCGCTTACGCCGAAGGCTTCCGCGCCGCCGCCATCGCCTGTCTGCACGGCTGGGCTTACCCCGCGCACGAACAGCGCCTTGCCGCCATCGCGCGGGAGCTCGGCTTCACGCAGATCAGCGTCAGCTCCGAAATCAGCGGCCTGATCAAGTTCGTGCCGCGCGCGGATACCACGGTGGCCGACGCGTATCTCTCGCCCGTGCTGCGCGCGTATGTGGAACGGTTTGCCTCGGGTCTCAATCAATCACACCGTCATCCCGGGGCTCGCGAAGCGAGAGCCCGGGACCCAGGGGCAAACGACGAGAATGCGGCCCCTGGGTCCCGGACCGCGCTCCGCGCGTCCGGGATGACGAAGAATTTGCAGCTTCTCTTCATGCAATCCAACGGCGGCCTAGCCCACGCTGACAGCTTCCGCGGCCGCGACGCTGTTCTCTCCGGCCCCGCCGGCGGCGTTGTGGGCATGGCGGCCGCGGCGCAACGCGCCGGCTTCGACCACGCCCTCGGCTTCGACATGGGCGGCACCTCTACCGACGTCTCACACTTCGCCGGGGCGTTCGAACGGACCAACGAGACCATGGTCGCCGGCGTGCGCCTCTCTGCACCGATGCTGCAGGTTCACACCGTTGCCGCGGGCGGCGGTTCGATCTGCTTCTTCGACGGCCTGCGCCTGCGCGTCGGCCCGCACAGCGCTGGCGCCGATCCCGGCCCCGCCTGCTATCGCCGCGGCGGCCCGCTGACGATCACCGACTGCAACGTCCTGCTCGGCCGCGTGCGGCCAGAATTCTTTCCCGCCATCTTCGGCCCCAACGGAGATCAACCGCTCGACGGCGATGTCGTCGTCAAAAAATTCGCCGCGCTTTGCGCCGAGATTGAAGCAAAGACGGGCCGGGCGCTGTCGCCAGAAGAAACCGCCGAAGGCTTCCTCCGCATCGCCAACGAGAACATGGCCGAAGCCATAAAGAAAATCTCGATCCAGCGCGGGTACAACCCGACCGAATACGCCCTCGTCGCCTTCGGCGGCGCCGGCGGCCAGCATGCATGCGCGGTGGCGGACGCGGTTGGTGTGGAGACCATCCTGCTTCATCCGCTCGCCGGCGTGCTCAGCGCCTGGGGTATCGGCCTTGCTGACGTGCGCGCCGTCGTTGAAGAAACGGTGGAGGAGAAACTAGGCGCATCCGATCTGACGGCGCGCGCCGACGCACTCAGCGCCAGAGCGCGCGCGGACCTTGACGCAGATCGCACCGATGTCGGCGTCACCGCCAACCTCAAATACGAAGGCGCCGATTCGACGCTGCCGATCCCACTCGGCACACCAAATCTAAGCACCGCCTTTGAAGCCGAACACCGCAAACGCTTCGGCTTCACCGACCCCGCCCGCGCGATCATCGTTGCGTCACTCTCTGCCGAAGCGGTAGCTCAAACGGACCGCCGGCTTCCAGCCGGCAACCCTGCTGCAGCTGCACAAACCGATGCCGGCAAGATGCCGGCGGTCCGTCTGAGCCTCTATGCCGATGGCGCCGCGCAAGACGCACCCGCATTCGATCGATCGCAGCTCACCGCCGGCTTCACCACCAACGGCCCAGCGCTCATCCTCGAACAAGGCGCCACCACCTACGTCGCGCCCGGTTGGCGTGCGAGCCTCAGCGAGCAGGGCGACATCATCCTCACCCGCGCCGCACACATCGAGCGCAGCGCCATCGGCACGCACGCCGATCCGATTCTGCTCGAAGTGTTCAACAACCGCTTCATGGGCGTGGCCGAGGAGATGGGGCTCGCACTGCAGACCACAGCCTCGTCCGTCAACATCAAGGAGCGCCTCGATTTCTCCTGCGCCCTGTTCGATGAAACCGGCGGCCTCGTCGCCAACGCCCCGCACATTCCGGTGCACTTGGGCTCGATGAGCGATAGCGTCCGCGAGATCATCCGCCAGCGCGGCGCCACCATGCGTGCCGGCGATATCTACATGTTGAACGCCCCGCACGCCGGCGGCACGCACCTGCCCGACATCACCGTGATCGCGCCCGTCATTCTCGATGGCGAAACGGCGCCGGCCTTTTTCACTGCAGCCCGCGGTCACCACGCCGACATCGGCGGCATCACCCCCGGCTCGATGCCGCCCAACAGCAAGCGCATCGGAGACGAAGGCGTCTTGATCGAGAATTTTCTGCTCGTGCGCGATGGCAAACTGCTGGAAACTGAAACCCGCGCGCTCTTCGCCAGCGGCCCGCACCCGGCGCGCGCCATCGATCGCAACATCGCCGACCTGAAAGCGCAGATTGCGTCCTGCGTACGCGGCGTCGATGAGCTGAAGCGCCTCGTCGCCCATTACGGCCGAGAAGGGGTCGCGGCGTACATGCGCCACGTGCAAGATAACGCCGAAGAGCAGATCCGTCGCGTTATCGCCACTTTGCAACCCGGCGCCTTCGCCGTCACCATGGACAATGGCGCAACCGTCCGCGTCGCCATCACGCCAAATCATACCGAGCGCACCATCCGCATCGACTTCAGCGGCACGAGCGAGCAGCAGCCGAACAATTTCAACGCACCGCTCGCCATCACCCGCGCCGCCACGCTCTACGTCTTCCGCACGCTCGTAGAGGATAACATTCCGCTCAACGAAGGCTGCCTGAAGCCGATCGAGATCATCGTGCCCAAAGGCTCGCTCCTCAACCCAAGACGCGGCGCTGCTGTCGTGGCGGGGAATGTTGAAACGAGCCAAGTCGTCGTCGATGCGCTATACGGCGCGCTCGGCGTGCTGGCGGCGAGCCAAGGCACGATGAACAACTTCACCTTCGGCGATGAGCAACGCCAATATTACGAGACCATCTGCGGCGGCGCCGGCGCAGGACCGGAATTCGACGGCGCAAGCGTCGTGCAAACACACATGACCAATTCGCGCCTCACCGATCCGGAAGTGCTGGAGACGCGCTTTCCTGTGTTGGTTGAAACATTCGGCGTGCGCCGCGGCTCCGGCGGCGCCGGCACGCATCACGGCGGCGACGGCGCCATCCGCCGCATCCGCTTTCGCGCACCGATGACCGCCGCGATGCTGGCCAACCGGCGCTCAACCGCGCCGTTCGGCCTCGCCGGCGGCGGCGACGGCAAAGCCGGCGCGAACTGGATCGAACGCTCCGACGGCGGCGTCACCAAACTCGGCGCCACCAGCAAGGCCGAAATGACGCCAGGCGATGTCTTTGTCATCGAAACGCCAGGCGGCGGCGGATATGGCGCTGTGTAACGGCAAGTCACCGTCATCCCGGACGCGCGGAGCGCGATCCGGGACCCAGGGGCAAACACGCGGTGCTTGACGCGCCCCTGGGTCCCGGCTCTCCCTTCGGTCGGCCGAGATGACGGTGGTTAAGGTGGGGAAAAATACGTGCTCGTTCTACTCGGCATAGCCGTCGTCGTGTTCGGCTTCATCGTCCGCGCTAACCCGTTGCTCGTGGTGATGGGCGCAGCGCTCACCACCGGCCTCGCCGCGGCCTGGACGCCGGAAGCTGATCTGGCCGTCTACTACGCCGCCGGCCGCGACACGCTCGCCGCCTTCGGCAAAGCCTTTAATGACGCCCGCTACATCAGCCTCACCTGGGTGCTGCTCGCCGCGATCGGCTTGCTGGAGCGCGCCGGCCTGCAAGAGCGTGCGCGCATCACCATCGCCAACGTGAAAGCGGCGACCACTGGCCGCTTGCTCTGGGTTTACTTCATCATCCGCCAAAGCACGTCGGCGCTCGGCCTCACCTCGCTTGGCGGCCACGCGCAGATGGTGCGCCCGCTGGTAGCGCCGATGGCGGAAGGCGCGGCCGAAGCAAAGTTCGGCGCGCTGCCGGATCGCGAACGCTTTCTGATCCGCTCGCACGCGGCCGCCGCCGACAATATCGGGCTCTTCTTCGGCGAGGACATCTTCATCGCCATCGCCTCGATCCTGCTGATCAAAGGCTTCCTCGAAGCTAACGGCATCTTCGTCGAGCCGCTCGAGCTTTCGATCTGGGCGATCCCGACCGCCATCGCGGCGCTGTTCATCCACAGCTTGCGCCTCTGGCTGCTTGATCGCGAGCTGAAAGCCAAGCTCTCCCCCAAGACGCCAACGCCAGCCGCCGCGGAGCTCGCGCCATGATCACGCTCCAACACGCCTACATTGTCGGCGGTTTCTTCTTCGCAGCGCTCGCGCTGCTCTCCATCCTCGATCAAGCCAATGCACGACGCCTCCGCAACGCCGCGTTCTATGCGCTACTCGCGCTCAGCTTCTGGGCTGGCCACGCCCTCGGCGATCTCGGCAACGGACTGCTGGCGCTCGGTCTCGTCGTTATCGCCGTCATCGGCCTCGGCCAAGGCAAGCCGCCGACCACAACGCAAGAGGAGCGCCGCGCCAGCGCCGAGCGGCGCGGCAACACGCTGTTCCTCCCGGCGCTGATCATTCCCGCCGTCGCGCTCGCCGGCACACTGGTCGTGCAATACACCGAGTGGGGACCGGTGTTGATCCAAGAACAGCACAAGACGCTCGTCTCGCTCGTACTGGGCGTGTTGATCGCCGTCGGCGTGCTGATGCTATGGCTGAAGCCGCCGCTGATCGCGCCGCTCCAAGAAGGACGACGGCTGATGGATTCGGTCGGCTGGGCGGCGATCCTGCCGCAAATGCTGGCTTCGCTCGGCGCGGTGTTTCTCGCCGCCGGCGTCGGCGAACAAGTCGGCGCAGTGTTCTCCGACTACATTCCCGGCTTGGAAGAGTCGCGCACGATGGCGGTCGTGGCCTATTGCATCGGCATGGCGAGTTTCACCATCATCATGGGCAACGCCTTCGCCGCGTTTCCGGTGATGACAGCGGCTGTCGGCCTGCCCTTTGTGATCCTGGGACTCGGCGGCGATCCGGCGCGCGTGTGCGCCATCGGCATGCTCGCCGGCTTCTGCGGCACGCTGATGACCCCGATGGCCGCCAACTTCAACGTCGTGCCGGCCAATTTGCTCGAACTGCCCGACCGCAAAGCCGCGCTCAACGGCGTCATCCGCGCGCAAATCCCGACGGCGCTGCCGCTGCTGCTCGCCAACATCATCCTCATGCGCCTCCTGGCTTTCCCATGACCACCCTCACGCGCGACATCGCCGAAAAATTCGCCGCCCTCGCGCTGGCGCATGTCGGCCGCGAATACCCGCACAAGATGGACCACGTCATGGCCAGCGCCGCCGACGTGATCGGCCCGCGCGCGGCGCATCCGATTTTCTTCGGCAGCTACGACTGGCACTCGTGCGTGCACGGCTATTGGCTGCTCGCGCGCCTGCTGCGCCGCTACCTGGACTTTACGCACGCGCCGGCCATCAGCGCGTTGTTCGATGAACGGATCACGATAGCCAACGTCGCTGCCGAATGCGCCTATCTCGCACGCCCGACCTCGCGCGCGTTCGAGCGCTGGTACGGCTGGGGTTGGCTGCTGGCGTTCCAGGCCGAGCTTGATCAGCACACAGATGGCGCGGGCAAGGCTGCGGCCGAGACATTGTCGCCGCTCGCGGACGCCTTCGCGCAGCGCTTCAAGGATTTCCTGCCGCTCGCGGATTATCCCATCCGCACCGGGGTCCATTCCTCCACCGCGTTCGCACTCCGGGTCGGCGCCGACTATGCCGAACGGCGCGATCCCGAGCTCTTCGCCCTCATGCGCGACAAAGCGTTCGCCTGGTACGCTGGCGATCGCGCCGCGCCGGCCTGGGAGCCGAGTCAAGACGATTTTCTCTCGCCGACGCTAATGGAGGCCGAATGCATGCGGCGTTTTCTGGCGCCCGCAGCGTTTCGCCCGTGGTTCGCGAGCTTCCTGCCCTACGCATCCCAGCGCGAACCCGCGTCACTCTTCACCCCCGCGCGCGTCAGTGACCGCAGCGACGGCAAGATCGCCCACCTCGACGGGCTCAATTTCTCCCGCGCCTGGTGCTGGCGCAGCATCGGCGCCGCGCTCGACGATGCACGCACCGCGCAGATCGCGCGCGAAGCCGCCGACACACACATCCGCGCCAGCCTCCCCCACGTCGCCGGCGACTACATGGGCGAACATTGGCTCGCGACCTTCGCACTGCTGGCGCTGGAAGCGTGAACATGCGCGCTCATCTCAGGGCGGTGAGGGATAAGGCCGCCCGAAGGAAGTTTGCGGCAGATAAAAAAATCGACCAAACCAACCCCCGCTGCACGCGGCGACCAGAGTCCGTTTTTCGCCGGAGCGGCCTCTTTTTGCGACTGGGGCTCGTCACGATTGCGGAAAAGCGCAAACTTCAAGCGACGCATCTCCACGACCCACCATGGACGCGATTGCGCCCGGCTTGCTTGGCTTCGTAGAGCGCTTTGTCCGCCCGACGAAGAAGCGCCTCGCCTGGCTCGTCGGCAGCCAGCTCCGCCACGCCCATGCTTACCGTGATGGGGCCAGGCACCGGCTCGAACCGAGCCGACTCCAGCGCCTCCCTGATCCGCTCAGCGCTATCAACCGCATGTTCAAGGTCAGTGTGCGGCATCAGCACGACGAACTCTTCGCCGCCGAACCGAGCCACAATATCGGTGCCCCGCGTCTGCCGGCGCAGGAGATCGCCAAACGCGGCCAGCACGTCGTCTCCAACGTCGTGTCCAAATGTATCATTGATCCCCTTGAAGTGATCGAGGTCGGCCATCACTGCGCAGAGACCCTTGCCGGTGCGTATCGCGCGGCTGGTTTCGAGCGCCAGCGCCTTTTCCAGCGCCCGACGATTGCCGACGCCGGTCAGAGGATCGGTCAGCGACAAGGCAACGATCTCAGCTTCGCGCTGACGTAGCCGGAGATTCGTCTGGGCCAGTTCGAGTTGAGCATTGGCGTATTCATGATTCAGATCGAACATGGCGCGGCTCAGTCGCTCCATCGCTTCGACATCGTATTCCGCCAGCAGACGCAGCCACCCACTGCCCCGCCATACACGGGCATGCAGCGACCGCGTGCGCCCTCTAGCGTCGCCGATCGTCAATAGCCCTTGATAGATTTCGCCTTCGGCGTCGCCCCCATCGCCTATGAGCGAGGCAAAGTCTGGCGCGATGAAATATTCGCTCACGCACTGGCCAGCCACCGCGGGCGCCTTATCGCTGATGAGTTTGAGGAATCCGGCATTGGCCTCAATCAGCGTTCCATCGACGTCCACGGTCGCTGCGACAACCGACAGAAGCTGCTCAAGCTCGGCGGGGCGCCACTGCATTGGCCTAAGCCGCCAACGACAGCGTGGCGCGACGCACCGCGGCCGCCGCATCAGCGCTGTGCGCATCCGCGCCGACTTCATCGGCAAGCGGCGCAAAGCGATTGATCGCGAGCCCGCCCACGATCACAGCAGGCCTCTCATCCCCGAAGCGCTCGCGCACCTGCGTGATCACATCTCTGACAGTGACCAAGTGCTGGGCGAACGACGCCGAGAGCGCCAGAAGATCGGGTTTCCATTCGGCGACCTGATCAAGGAGCGCATCGGTCGGCACGTCGGCGCCGAGATATTGCACGTCCCATCCCGCGAGCTGAAACGCGTCGCACACCATCCGCAAGCCAATGGCGTGGTGGTTGTCCGCGATACACGCCAGCAAAACGCGCTTGCCAATAGAGACGGGCGGCGGCGAGCGCAGCAGCCCGGCCGTCATCACCGCCTGTACGATCGCGGACGCCATGTGCTCTTGGCTCACCGTGACTTCGCAGACCTGCCACTTTTCGCCAATGCTGTAGAGCGAAGGCTGGATGACATGCCGTTCAAACTCAACAAGGCTTTCGCCCGCGTCGATGCACTTGCCCATGATGGATAGCGCCTCGTTTTGATCGCCAGCAAGGAGCGCCGCCTCGAACGCGGTCGCCTCCGGCCAAAGCTCGTTGCGCACCTGCGGCGGCGGCGGCGCTGCTTTAACTTTCTGGAAATTTGCCCAAGCGGTTTGCAACGCGTTGCAAACGAGGGCCCCGGCCGGCTGGTCCATGCGGCGGAGAAAATATTGCGCCAACTCCGCGAGCGCGACTTCGAGGTGAGCGGAGGAAACGCCTTTCGCGGCGAGAACGCGAGCTTGCCAACAGAGATAATCAATCATCGGCGCCTGCGACCCGAATTGCAATACCGGCCGCAAGAACTCCAAGTGAAAGGCCAGGTCTTCGCGGCAGGCCGCTTCGCCGCCGGCGCCGTAATGTTCGAACGGCGCCTCACGCGTCAAATAAATCCGCCTGGTCACTGCGCTTACCGCATCGGCCTGCAGCGCAAGAAATTGCCGCAAGCCATCAGCCTCAAGCGTGGCGGTCGCTGCAATCATGACTGCTCTCGGTGTATCAGGGGTCTGGCTCGGACAATCCGCACCGTGCGCGCAGGTGGGAAAGAAGACGTAAATCCAACTGCATTGTGCCGGCCTGCGGTATTCGGACGAACAGAAAGCGGCAATTTTCGCGTTGGCGCTCAATTCTGAAGGCGCAAAGTAACGAAATGAGCAGCCCCTCGCGAACGTCTCAACTGGGCACCCGCCAGCCACCTCTATCCCCCAAAAAACCACCGCTTCATCCAGCAAAATCAAGCAAAAAACGCAAAGTCCGCACGCGGTCAGGGACCGATCCAGGAGAGTTAAAGACCTCCCCGTGACGGCCCGATCGAAAACGATCGCAAAGGGGCGCGCGCGATGCGCCGCGATGGTCGAGCGATCGAGCATCGCAACTCGGAACTACCCCAGCGCGTCTCACGCGCCCCTGCTCCCCTTGTTCGGGGATCGGTTATCGGGACTCGGGAATCGGGATGACGTTCAAACGCACCCACCGGCGTATGCTTTCGCGCGTCCCGATCCCCGACAACCGGTCCCCGAAACCCGAGCTACCGCCCGATCGAAAATTGCAGTGGCGCGAGGCCATCGACGCCGCATGCGATCGCGTCACCCGCGACAATTGCGCCGACGCCTTCCGGCGAGCCGGTAAAGATGAGATCGCCAGCCTTCAGCGCCCACCACTGCGAGAGCGTCGCAATGATTTCCGGCACGGACCAGATCATGCCGCTGGTGTTGGAGTCCTGGCGCACCTCGCCATTCACCGAAAGCCAGATGCGCGCGTTCAGCACATCGCCGGCATCGGCAATGGGCGTCAGCGCGCTGATCGGCGCCGAATGATCGAAGCCCTTGGCCGTGTCCCACGGCGTGCCCGCCTTCTTCGCTTCCGCCTGCCGATCCCGGCGCGTGAGATCAACACCAACGCCGTAGCCCCACACATGACCAAGCGCCGCAGCGACATCGATGTTCGCGCCGCCTTCGCCGATCGCGATCACCAGCTCGACCTCATGGTGCAGGTTAGCCGTATGCGAAGGATAGGCGATCACCGCACTGCTTTCGACAACCGCGTCCGCCGGCTTCGAAAAGAACAGCGGCGGCTCGCTCTTCGGGTCATTCCCCATTTCGCGTACGTGGTCAGCGTAATTTCGCCCGACGCAGAAAATGCGCCGCACCGGAAACTTGGCCTCGCTGTTGAGGACAGAAACATGCGGCTGGCGGGGCGGATCGAACACATAAGACATGGCGCAGGTTGAGCATGCTCGCGCGCCAGGCGCAAACTCTCCCGCACGGAGAAAGTCCTGCTTCTTCAGTGGCGCAAGCCCTTGCAAGAGGCCGCCGCGTGCCGGATTTTCGGCGGTCAAACCGCGCAAGGGGCGGCGCATAAATGGAATGGTTGGCCATCCTTGGCCTCGCCGGCTGGAGCTGGTGGCAATCGACGCGGATCGGCGCGCTCACGCAACGGCTGAAAGAGCTGGAATTGCGCGGAGCCGAGCCGCGCGCGCAGGCGCCCGCTTCGTCCCCTGTTGATGACCGCGAACCGCTTCTGCTCGACCAAGTCGTCCCGCCCGATGCGCTCGAGCCGCTGCTGCTCGATACGCCGCTGCCGGAAGCGTCCAACGATGACGAACCGCTCGAGGCGCCCGGCGAAGCACCCGCGCTCCTCCTCGAGCCGCTGGAAGAACCAGTGCGCATGCCGCCTGCCGCTGCAACGCCGCCGCCGCGCATCAGCGTCGCCCGCGAACGCAAACTCGAACAATGGCTGTCGCAGAACGGCTTCGCTTGGCTGGGCGGCGCGCTCGTCGGCTTAGGCGGCATCTTTCTCGTCGCGTTCGCGAGCCAACAAACGTGGTTCACACCGCAGGTCCGGCTCTTCTGCGCCATCGTCTTCGGCTTGGCGCTGGTCGGCGCCAGCGAATGGGCGCGCCGCGTTGGCCGCGCTCAACCGCCCGGCCATCCGCTCGTCGCCGCCATGCTCGCCGGCGCCGGCATCGTCACGTTCTATGCCACCGTCTGGGCCGCCCACGGCCTCTACGAACTCATCGACTTCCCCATCGCCGCACTAGCGCTGACACTCTGTGCGCTCGCATTGGTCGCGCTCTCCTTCCTCCACGGGCAAGCGCTCGGCGTGCTGGCGGTTGCCATGGCGATGCTCGTGCCACCCTTCACCGGCACTGATCTTTGGCCATCCTTGGCGCTGACGTTCTATGTCGGCGCCGTTGGCGCTGCTGGCTTTGGCTTGGCGGCGTTGCGGCGCTGGAGCTGGGTTGCGGCGGCCGCGATGGCGGGGCTTTACTTTTGGTTCGCCGCCGCGATCTCAGCTGACGAAGTGCGTCGCGCGTTGGCGCTCGCAAGCTTTGCCGCAATGGGCGGTGTCGCCATCGCCTTCCGCAGGCCGCTACCGGACGAAGCAGCGGGCCGCCTCAGCTGGACGCGCGTGCATGCGCACTTCCCAGCGGCGGCGATTGCGATCAGCAGCGTCGTGCTGATCTGGACTTGGCTTTCGATCGCGCCGCTGCCTTCTGGCGTTGTTGGCGGCCCTGCCTGGGTGGCCGCCATGTTCGTGGCCTTGGCCGCCGCCGCCGTTCGCGCGCGCGTCGCCGTGCCGTTGACTCTCACCATCTCGATCGCGTCGCTGGTGCTGGGATTTGCGGTTTATCTGCAGGCGCGGTTCAACCTGCCGCCGCTTGGCCCCGATTTTTACCCGTTCGTGTTGTTCGCCGCCGTCGTCGCAGCGCTGTCAGCGCTCGGCGCACGCCCACACCGCAACAGCCGCGCCCTCATCGCTGCGTCCGGCGCCATCGGCGCGGCGCTGCTCACGCTGTTGGCGGCATTCTCGCGCGACAATTGGCATGATATCTCCGCTTGGGCGCCGCTCTTCATCAGCTCGGCGATGCTGTTCGCCGGCGCCTGGCTCACGGCGGAAGAAACGCAAGAGCCGCGCAAGGACCGCGCCGCCGCTTTCTGGGTCGCCGCCGCCGCTGCGTTGCTGTTGCTCGGCATCGAGTCCGCCTTTCCCGCCTCGGTGCGCACCGCCGCGCACGCCGGCGCAGCGGCGTTGTTCGCATGCGCCTTCGCGTGGCGCGGTTGGGGCATGCTGCGCTACGCCGCGCTGGCCGCGGCGACGCTCACAATCGGCCACGCGCTCTCGCCCAACTTGATCGGCGCGACTTTGGCCGGCGATATTCCGCTCGGCGGCAGCCTCACCATTCTCGCTACCGCAGCTGCCCTTCTTTTCGGCGCGAGCTACATGGCTTCGCGCGTTGAGCCGCGGGCGCTGAGCAGTGAGTCGCTCAGCGCCGCCGCAGTCATCGTTATTCTCACCGGCGTTTATCTTGCGCTGCGCTGGCTCGCCGCTGGCGGCGCAGGCGCGCCGCTGGACGGCTTCACCGAGATCAGCTTGCGCATCCTGGCATTGATGGCGGCGGGGCACGTGCTGATGCCGCGACCAGGCGGCGAAACCGGTCTGATCAGCGCTTGGCGCGGCCATGTGCTCATGGGCTTTGGCTTAATCTACGTGCTGGGCACGCCGGGGCTGTCGCTCAATCCGTGGTGGGGCCTTGCGCCCGCCTCCATCATTGGCCCGCCCCTGCTCAACACGCTGGCGCTCGCATTCGCCGCGCCAGCCGCGCTGGCGCTCGCCGCCTCAAACCGGCTCTACACGCACCAGCGCCTCGCAGCCCGCATCTATGGCGCGACGGGCGGCGTGTTAGCTGTGATATGGGCCGTTCTTGAACTTCGCCGTGCCTTCCGCGGCGACGAGATGGCAAGCGCGCCGGTCGGCTTGTTCGAAGGCGCCTGCTACGCGTTGCTTTTCTTGGCGACGGCTCTGACCGTCGCGGTCGCTGCGCGCATGCGCATCGCCCGGAACGCCGAGCGACCCTTCACGCAAGATCTGATGGGCGTCACGCGCGGCTGCGCCTGGTTCGCCATCGTGGTGGCGACATTCATTCTTTTGCTCTCGCGCCATCCCTGGTGGGGCGCGCAAGACGCGGAGGCGACATACGCGCTTTCGACATTGCTCGCCGTGCTCGCTCACGGCGTCGCCATCGTACTGGCGCTCTTCCTTGGCCGCGCGCTGTCGCGCTCACCCGCCGTGGAGCCCACACGATTTGCAGCAGCCGCAGCGGCGCTGTTGTTCGGCTGGAGCTTCGGACACGCCGCCATCCGCTGGTTCTACCATCGCGGCCTGATGGACAACGGCGATCCGCTCGTCGGTCTAGAAGGCTTCGCGCACACGCTTTGGCCGCTCATCTTCGTGCTCGCCGCCGCCGCAATCGCCGCGCGCGCACCGGGCCGCGACACCGTGCGCGCCTATGTCTACGACCTGCAAGCGATCCTCTCCTCCGCCGTCTGGCCCGCGCTGGTTTTCGCCGGCGTCGGACTCTGGCTTCTCTTCAATCCGTGGTGGGGCTTCGCGCCCGCCAACGTCACCACGCCGCTGGCGGCGATCAATGCACTCGTGGCCTTCTTGCTCGCCGCGTGGATGAGTTGGGCCGGTCTTCGCGTGCCGCATGTGCGTTGGCCAGCATGGCTTCAACGCGTCGCGACCGTCGCCGTCGTCGCGCACCTCTTCGTCGCCGCCACGTTAGTGGTGCGTCGCCTCTATCATCCGGCCGACATGAGCACGGGCGCAATCGGCAGCGTCGAGATGTGGGTCTATTCGGCCGTGTGGGCGCTGTTCGGCGCCGGCGTGTTCTGGCTCGGCATGCGCCGCGGTGATCCCCTGCTGCGCTGGATCGGACTCGGCCTGCTGCTGCTGACTACGTTCAAGGTTTTCCTCTTCGACATGGCGCGCTTGTCCGGCGTCATCCGTGTCGGCTCGTTCGTGGGGCTTGGGCTCGTGCTGCTGGCGATCGCCTGGGCCGCGCGCCGCTTCGCTGCTACCCCGCCGCCAGGGCCGGGCGATCTGTTGACCATCAAGCCAAGCGCGCGGCGTGAAAGGCGACATGGTCGCCGACAAAGGTCGTCATGAAGTAGTACGAGTGATCGTACCCAGGCTGCCTGCGCACTGTCAGCTTCTGTCCAACCTTCGCCGCCGCCGCTTCGAGCAGCTCCGGCTTCAACTGGTCTCCCAAGAACTGATCGCCGAGACCCTGATCGATGAGAATATCGTCAAACGGCTTGGCCTTGCCTGCTTCGATCAGCAGCGACGCATCGTGCGCACGCCAAACATCTCGATCCGGCCCCAGATAAGCGCTGAACGCCTTCTCGCCCCACGCACACCGCGTCGGCGATGAGATCGGCGCGAACGCCGAGACGCTATTGAACAAAGCCGGATGCTTCATCGCCAAGGTCAGCGCGCCGTGGCCGCCCATGGAATGGCCGAAAATCCCGCGCTTGCCCTGCAAGCGAAAGTTAGCCTCCACCGCCGCGATCAGATCGTGGACGACATAGCTCTCCATATTGAAGTGCGGCGCCCACGGCTTCTGCGTCGCATCGATATAGAACCCGGCGCCTTGTCCCAAATCATAAGCCGGATCGTCGGCCACACCATCGCCTCGCGGCGACGTATCCGGCGCAACAATAGCGACGCCATGCCGCGCCGCGGCGGCGTAGGCGCCGGCCTTGGTCGTGAAATTATCTTCGGTGCAGGTAAGTCCGGAAAGCCAGATCAAATACGGAAACGGCCCCGCGCCCGGCGGCGTGAACACGGAGAGATGCATCTCTGTGCTCGTCGAGGCGCTTTGGTGCGCGCAATAAGCGAGATCGCCGCCAGCGACTTTATGCGTTTTGCTGACGCGCACTACGGCGTCGTAGCGGTGCTACGCGGCGGCAGGCGATCGATGTCGAGGATGGCGCGCTCGATCGCTGCGCCGAGACCGGCGGTTTCCAGCTCCGTCGGCTGGCCCTGCGTAAAGCGCAAGCGCAGCTGACGATCAGCGATTTCAAGCACGGCGATGCGGCCACCGTTGCGGATGAACAGCGGCACGCCGAGATCCGTGATTACGCGGTGGTCGTTAGGGCCGAGGAAGATCGAGGTGCGGTCACACACGACGGCATGAACAGATCCAGGTGGGGCCGAGAGCGGCGGCGTAGCCAACAAGATCGAGTAGCCGGGGATAGGAATGTACGAGACATGCTCGGCGTCGGTGATCTGAAAGACACCGCACTGCTCGGTCAGCCGAGGCTGCGCCATGGCAGGCGCGGCCATGCACGCCAGAGCGGCCGCCGCCATCAAAACGGTTCGGATCATCATCTCACCACCACTGAAGCGGTCGCCCGCCAACGTCCCTGCCCGTCCTCTATACCGGCAACGGCCCGCCGGCAAACTGTCCTGGCGCCTACGGACGCGCCCCCTCGCGGGCGAAACCCTCCATCAGGCGGGGATAATCCTGCGGCGCGGGGAACTGGTCGAAACTGTGCCTTGCCCCGGTGACGACGCCGGGCAGCTTTTCGCTCACATAGGATTCGATGTAGGGCGCAAACCAGCTGGCATCCTCCAGCATGGTCGGGCGAAAATTGATGAACTGCCCGCCCATGAACGGGCCGGTGTAGAGCCAGTTCTTGCAGTGCGTGCAGAAATGATGGCGGCTCTCGTCGCGATGCAAGCCGCCAAGCTCGGTCTCACCCTCAAGCACTTCGAAGCCCGACGCCGGCAGCATCAACGTCAGCGAGTACGCGCCGCTGGTGAGCTTCTGGCACCCGGTGCAATGACACGCCATCGCCACCAGCGGCGGCGCGGTGATGCGCATCTTCAAACGACCGCACATGCAGGCGGCGGACCACGGGAGCTTCCAGTCGGTCATCGGCTCCATCTCCGAGCGAGCGCCAGCATGCGATCGCGATCATAGTCGCGACCCTTCTCAAGAGCATCTGTGCGCTGTTGACCCAAAAACGCACCGTTGGATTCAAGGATGAAGAAGTCGGGATAGCCTGCGGAGTCGGGAAAGCCGCTCAGGAAGGCGATATTCTCATTCTCGCGGCTAGTATTCACCTTGAGCATTACGAAAGACGCTTCGAACGCAGCGCGCACATCGCCGTTCCGCACAATAAAATCGTCGAGAATCTCGCACCACACGCACCAATCGCCGCCGACGACAATCAGAATGCGCTTGTCCTCGGCCGAGGCGCGTTCAATCGCCAACTCCAGATCGCGATACGGGTTTGCGCGAGGATCATAGCCGCTATTCACATAAAGCGTTCTTAGGGCGGGCGGCGTTTGCGCCAATGCCAGCACTGGCGCCATCGTCAACCAGACTGTGAGGACGGCAAGCCAGCGCAGCATCAATAAACCACCACGCTTCGGATACTCTCGCCCTTATGCATCAAGTCGAACGCCTCGTTGATGCGCTCCAGCGGCAGCGTGTGCGTGATCATTGGATCGATCTCGATCTTGCCATCCATGTACCAGTCGACGATTTTCGGCACGTCGGTGCGGCCCCGCGCGCCGCCAAAGGCGGTGCCCTTCCACACGCGCCCCGTCACCAGCTGGAACGGCCGCGTCGCGATTTCCTTGCCGGATTCGGCGACGCCGATGATGATGCTCTCGCCCCAGCCCCGATGGCAGGCTTCCAGCGCCTGGCGCATCACCGTCGTGTTGCCGGTGCAATCGAACGTGTAGTCGGCGCCGCCGCCGGTCAGTTCGACCAAATGCGCAACCAGATCGCCGCTAACATCTTTCGGATTGACGAAATGGGTCGCGCCAAAGCGCCGGCCCCATTCCTCGCGCGCCGGATTGATATCGACGCCGACAATCATACTAGCGCCAACGAGCTTTGCGCCTTGCACCACATTGAGGCCAATGCCGCCGAGACCAAACACAATGACGTTCGCGCCCGGCTCCACCTGCGCGGTGTTGGTGACCGCGCCAACGCCGGTCGTCACGCCGCAGCCAATATAGCAAGCCTTATCGAACGGCGCGTCCTTGCGGATCTTCGCCAGCGCGATCTCCGGCAGCACTGTGAAGTTCGAGAACGTCGAGCAGCCCATGTAGTGCGCGACGGCTTCGCCCTTGTACGAAAACCGCGAGGTCCCGTCCGGCATCAGTCCCTTACCCTGCGTGGCGCGGATGGCGGTGCAGAGGTTGGTTTTGCGCGAGAGGCAGCTTTTGCATTGGCGACATTCCGGCGTGTAGAGCGGAATGACGTGATCGCCGACCGCAACGCTGGTTACCCCAGCGCCGATCTCGCGCACGATGCCCGCGCCTTCGTGGCCGAGGATGGACGGAAAGATGCCTTCGCTGTCCAGACCGTCGAGCGTGTAAGCGTCAGTGTGGCAGATGCCCGTCGCTTTGATCTCGACCAGAACCTCGCCCGCGCGCGGACCTTCCAGATCGAGTTCAACGATTTCCAGTGGCTGCTTGGCCACGAACGCGACCGCCGCTTTCGTTTTCATGTAACGCGCTCCGATGCTTCGGCGCGCTTATAGCCGCCCTCAGACGGTCTTTCCCAGACTTTTGCGCTTGGCCGTGCGCTTGGCTTGCGATTTTTTCGGCTTGGCCTTGGGGCGCGGCGCCGCCTTGGTGGATTTCTTCTTCGCGCCCGCGCCACTCGCCGGCGATTTGCGCGGACTACGCTTCGGCGGCTCACTGGTAAGAAATAGGCGCGCCATCCTGACAATCTTCGCGCGCACCGCCGGCTCGATCTCGCCCTGTCCGGCAAGCATACGCACGGCTTCGATCGGCACTAAAGCGGCGACCGGCGTATTGTAGCGGGCAAAACCGACGACCGTTTTTTCCGAGGCAGTGGTCTCGAGCGCGCGGGCGAAATTCGCGCGCCCCTTTGAAGTGGAGAATGACGGCGTCTCGGGTGGCGCGCCGCGCTTCTTTCTCGACCCCTTGCCGGAATTCATTTGGTCATCCGCTAAGCTGGTTCGGACAGAGCGCCGAACAAAGTCACATCCCACAAACGTTCACCGCGTATGAACGGCGAGAAACTCGAAAGCGGCCCAAGGAAAGAAAACGCTTCGTTCACCTTCGACCGCATGAGTTGCACAAGATTTCTGCAACCTTGTGACTGTTGTTCAGCAATAGCGTTACACATCCGTATATAAGCCCACACGCGTTCGTCTCGCACATGTAATGGCTCTATCGCCCGCACAAAGCGGGTCAAATCTGAAAAAATCAACAGAAGGCGCTGGTTCGCCCAGAAAGCGGTCAGTAGGGCGGTAATGTTGTACAAAAATGTTTCGGCCTCGGCGAACCAAGCAAGGTCGGGCCTGCGCCGGCCGCCATGTGCGCCGCCCTCACGGCGGCTGCCTTTACGATTCTTGCCGGGGTTTTTGGGCGGACGTTTTCGCGTGCAGTCCGGCGAGTCGAAGTTCGGCTCCGAGCCGACTTCCAGCATCCACAATTCCTCGTCGAAATCGTAGCTCAGCACGAAGCCGTATTCGAACATCTCAAAAGGGATGAGCGTGCAGCGATAGCCCTCGCCTTCCAGTTCCGGATTGAGAAAGTCGCGGATCAGCCGTCGCCCTTCCTTCGCAATCGCCTTCATTTCGTCGGGGCTGAAATGATGTAGGATTTTTTCCAACTTCTTGCCCCAACTCATACGCTTCGTGACAAGGGGCATCGATCGTCCTCGCGGCTATTTGGCGTGTCGGGGGAAGCGTGGGCGAAGGGACACGGAAATTCCGCACGCGTCAACGCGCGAAACCGCGAACGCACCGGAACATGCGCGCAACGTAAAAACAGTGTGTCCTTATGGCGGCGCCATCAGCGTCGCGCCCGAAATTAAGTTGTACAAGATTTGTTTGAGCTTGACCGCGGCGGCCCCCGACGCTTTTGTACGTTGGCGGCACGGGGGTGCTGACTGCGCCGGCGAGCACCACGAGATCGGTTGTCTTGCCGGCGCTTTTAGCACCATTACCCAAGGTTGGCGTCGAGCTCTCGCAGTTCCGCCACCACCTCGTTCCGCACATTTCGTCGCCGAAAATGTTCAGAGGGCGCCGGAACGACCGGGCCCGGTCGGCGTTTTACCAACGGCGCCAACCTACTCCCCCGCCCACGGCGCCACCGCAGCACGGGCCGGATCGCAAGATCCGGCCCACTGCGTTCCAAGGGACCCGCTCTGCCGGGCTTCTATAAGCCCATGAAATGGCTGGCGAAACCATCGCGGGGCGTCCACGCGTGCAGCATCCAGCCCGGTTGTTCGGTTGTCTTCGGCGCGATTTCCTGACCCGGCTGCACCGCCAGTCCATAAACCCACGACGTCGACGGCGCCACGATCACCGGCGCGTGCGCCACCTGTCCGATGGCGACCCGGTGGTGGTGCCCGCACAGGACGCGCTGCACCTGGGGGTGCCGGGAGATTACAGATCGGAAAAGATTGGAATCCACCAGCCCGATCTGGTCGAACAGCAAATCATGGGTGCGGAACGGCGGATGGTGCAGCGCCACCACCGTTGGCCGCTCCGGCGCCGCCGCCAGCGCATCATCGAGCCATTCCGCCTGCGCCTGGGTCAGCCGCCCGTGCGTCTCACCGGGCACGATCTGATCGACGGCGACAATGCGCACGGGAAACTGATCCAGCGTGAACGAGAGATTTCCATTGCGCGGCAGATACGCATGCGTCGGAAACGCGGCGCGGATACGGGCGCGGTCATCGTGATTGCCCGGCATCACATAGAGCGGCGCCGGCGGATCGGTGATCGCTTCGGCAAACGCCGCATATTCATCGGCGCGCTCATCGTTGGCGAGATCGCCGGTCACCAAAATGACGTCGGCGCCGTAGTCGCGCACCTGCGCCAGCGCGCGCTTTAGCTGACGCACCGCCGCACCGTCATCGTCGGTGCGGATATGCGTGTCTGAGATTTGCGCGAGTAAAAACCGGCCGCTCATGCGGCGCCCCACTTAGTCTTCGGCCGATCAGCCCCCAAGGCCGCGACCATGGTGTGCGCCCGCTGCTTTGTCTGTGCCCGAGGTCACAGTGCGCGCTTTAGTCCAGCGTCCGCGCCACCCGGAAACCCAGACCAGTGCCCCGCACTTCCGGACGCGCGGCTTGACGGGCGGCGGCGCGCAGCACTGTGGCTGGATCGGCGAAGCCGCCGCCGCGGAAGACACGACGCGCGCATTCGTCCGCCTGCACCGCGCCGCCATCGATCGGCGCCAACTCGTAATTCGGCGCGTAGCAATCTTCGACCCATTCGCCGACATTGCCGTGCATGTCGAACAACGCGAACGCGTTGGCTTCGTGCGCGCCGACAGGCGTGGTCTGGCGAGCGCGGAAGGTCGCTTGTGTCGCCGTCACCCGCGGGCCGAAGCCGTAGGCGCCGGTCGCGCCAGCACGGGCCGCATATTCCCATTCCGCTTCGCTCGCCAGCCGATAGCGCAAGCCGCCAGCGCGCGTGTTGAGCCAATCGAGATAGGCTTGTGCGTCTTCCCACGAAATGTTCGTCACCGGGCGATCGCCGCGGCCCCAGCCTCCATCGGGCGGCGAATAGCCGTTGCAGCCGCCATCGGCCAGACACGTGTCCCACTGTCCGAAGGTGACTTCGTATTTGCCGATCGCGAACGGCTGGATCGAAACTTCGCGCTGCGGGCCTTCATCGCGCCCGCGCCCAGTTTCGTTCGCCGGCGAGCCCATCGTAAACAGCCCGCCCGCCAACACCACGACTTCCGGGCAATTGTCACAATCGCGGAAAGCCTGGCCGGGCGTGTACGTCACCGGGATGATCTCCGGCTCGATCACTTCGACGGGCGCCTGTTGCTGCGAAAGGTCGGATGCCGCTTCCTGCGGCGTCGCTTGCGGCGCGTACTCTTGATACATCCTGTAAGCGGCTGGGCTGAAATAGATGCCGACGGCCAAGACCACAGCGGCGGCGGCGAACCACGCCACCTTGCGCGATGTGCGCACCATCTTCTGACGCTTGGACAGAATCTCGAACGTCTGGACGCGCTGATCGATATTATCGAGCGGCTTTTGTCCCCGCGATTGGAACGCCGCCGTCGGCGACGAGCGCGCCATCGAGCGGAATTCCGCCGACACCAAAGCCGAGCTTGGCTCCGCCAATTCCTGCAGCCGCGCCGCGACGTTGACGCCGTGGCCAAGCAAATCGTCCGTCGCCGTCACCACCACGTCGCCGACATGCGCGCCGACGCGGATCGGCGGCTCGCCTTTGCTGCGCTTGTCGAGAATGTCTTGAATGGCGCCGAGCGCTGCGCCGGCCGAGGCGAACTCCAGCATGAAGCCATCGCCGGCCGTATTGAAAAGCCGGCCGCTATGCTTGGCCGCGGTAAGCTCGATGCGGGCCCGCAGCGCCTCGACCTTGCGCGCGGCGTTGCGCTGATCGCGCTCCGACATTGTTGAAAAGCCGACGATATCGACGGCCACGATCGAGGCCAGTCTGATTGTCCGATCGTCGGCGCTATTGGCGTTGTTGTCTGCCACAGTTCAAATCCCCACCGGCGTGAGAATAGTCCCCCCGCAGAGACATTACCACACTCATCTCACTCGCCTGAATCGGCGATGAGCAGAAGCGAACTCATGTTCTGGATGAAAGCGCCGGTTGAAATTCCGATGACTGGGTTGTCGGTCGTAAAGGGCGAGGTGTCGTAGCGGTCCCCCACCAGGGTTTGCGCGAAATCGCCAGGCGTGGGCGTGGGCCCAGGCTCGCCAATATAAGGCTGGCTGGTGGCGGTGAGCGGCGTCGGCCAGTAGCCCTCGGCGTTGAGGGTAGAGATCAATTCTTGCGTGCGCTCCGGCGTTGGCCGCTGCACGGCGCCCGAGCCAACATTTGAGGTCATGTCGGAGACTTCGATGTTTTGGGTCGTAAAGAACCGCGGCAGCCGGAAATCGGCGCGGCGATGAAACGGCGACGCTGCGGCCAGCTGGGCGCGGTCGGCGCGGCGCAAGCGCTCATAGCGCGCCCGCAAGGCATCCACATCGAGCGCGCGCCACTGCGAGTAATGGGTGATCGGCTTTTCGGGATTGTAGTCCCAATAATACTCCCCGCTCACCGCGTTTGACCCGCGGCGGTGGTTGATGCGGGCGCGGTTGGTTCGTAGCTCGATGAAGGTGGGGTAGTGCCGGCCAGCGACGCGCACTTGCGCATCAGGCAAGCGTACCGAGTCGAGCCACACCAGAGCTTCCGGCACGCGCGCGATGTAGCGCTCGTCGCCGGTCCATTCATAGAAATTCAGCAATTGGCCGATGTTCGTCGCGGTCGTGTGCGTCGCCAGCCCCTCCGGCTCGTAGGTGCGCGCAGCGATCGGCGCCAGCGTTTCTGCATTGTGCTGCAACCCCCACCCCGCTTGCGGTGCGGGGTGTTGCGTCGCAATGAAAATCTCCATCGCCTTGCGGATCGCCGGCAAGGCGCGGTCGTCACCCAACGTCTGATGGACCATCAGGAGAAACTTGATGTTCTCGCCGGCGACATCGTCATTAAAGGTGATCTGGCGGATGTAGCTTTCTTCTTCGGAATGACGTGGAAAACGCTGCGGCCAGCCGCCGTTTTCGTATTGGCTATCCAGCACGAACAGGATCGCGCGCTCGAGCGGCTCACGTAGCTTGCGTGCGCGGCGCTCCAGATAGAGGCGCAGCAAGAATTGCGAGGCTTCCGACGTGCCGGCGTCATCAAACGTCGCGTTGCCGTAATAGTGGTGAAATTCTTCTAATCGCCAGCCGTTCTTGCCGATCGTCTCGTACCAACGACGCTCACTCTCTTCGCCTGCGAAGTCATGCAGATAATTCCAGCCGCCGGCCGGATGTTGCGCGGCGATCAGGCCATCGGCCACATCCATCGCGGCTTGGTAGTAGAACTCATCGCGCGTCGCGTGGAAGCAATCGAGATAGAGATGGCCCACCGTCGCCGTACCCGGCGGCTGGATCCAGATCATCGTCTCGTACGCTTCCATCTCGCCCCAGCGGCGCGAGAAGTCTGGCGCATAGCTCCACACATAGCCGCCGCGATACGCCGCCTCTTCGCGCATGAAGCGCGCGGCGCGCTTCATCACGGCGCGCGCGTCAGCGCGCAGCGCACTGTTACCGGTGTCATCGCCCGCCATAAAAAAAGACGAGCAAGCACTCGTCATCACAGCGCCAGAGACGCCCGCGAGCAGCGCGCGGCGCGACGTGTTTCGCACTCCAATCATGGCGTCTCCAGCTTCCCTTCCCCGCTCAGCGCGAGGGCGCGACGGCCGCTGGCGTGAGCATGTGCTTCTTGATCTTGCCCGCTGGCGTGCGTGGGAATTCGTCCACCAACGTGATATGGCGCGGCGTTTTATAACCGGCCAAATGAGCCCGGCAAAACTGAATCACCTCACTCGGCATGAGCGGCGCAGCACCCGGCTTGGCGAGAACGAAGGCATGTCCGACCTCGCCCCATTTTTCGTCCGGCACACCGATGACGGCCGCTTCCAGCACGCCTGGGTGGCGCGCGAGCACGTTCTCGACCTCGGCTGGATAGACGTTTTCGCCGCCTGAAATGTACATCTCCTTGATCCGCCCGGCGACGTAATAGCAGCCATCGCCATCGCGCCGGCCGATGTCGCCGCTCTTCAGCCAGCCATCGGCGGTGAAAGCTTTGGCGGTGTCCTCCGGGCGCTTCCAATAGCCGGGCGTTAGTCCCGGACCACGCATCCAGATCTCGCCGCTCGCACCGGTCGCGACCTCCCGCCCGTCGGCGCCGGCAATGCGCACTTCGAGCAGCATCTGCGGTTTGCCGACCGAGCCAATCTTCGTCAGCGCATCCTCCGGAGCGGCGACAAACGCCGTCGGCCCGGTCTCGGTCATGCCGTAGCCATTGCAGACACGCACGCCCTTCGCCGCGAAGCGCTCGACCAACACGTCCGACAATGGCGCGCCGCCGCATCCCCACGCGCGCACGCGCGACAGATCGGCAGCGTCGAACTCTGGCTGCAGCGCCAGCTGCTGATACACAGCCGGGACGCCGAAGAAGACATCGAGGCGCGGCATCAGCGCCAGCGCGCGCGCTTCATCGAACGCCGGCATCACGATCACGGTCCCGCCGGCCATCAAGGTCGGCAACGTCACCAGTTGAATACCGGCGGTGTGAAACAGCGGCAGGAAATTCAGCGTCGTGTCGCCCGTGCGCACGCCGAAGGCTTGCATTATGTGGAACGCATTCACCGCCGCCATCTGATACGTCTGGATCACGCCCTTCGGCGCGCCGGTGGTTCCCGACGTGTAGATCAGCGCCCAGATCGCATCGCCAGCCCAACGTTGCTCCGTGCGCAACGGCGTGGCGGAGGCCAACAACGCTTCATAATTCGCATCAGCGTTCGCCGCATCGAGCGCCACCGACGACATGCCGTGCCGCTTCAGCGCCTGCACATTCGCCGCGTCTTCAGCCCCATAAATCAACGTTTTCGGCGCACAATCGTCCAGGACCGGCATCAACTCCGCCACTGGCGCACGCCAATTCAGCGGCACCAGCACGGCGCCCAGTTTGCCGCACGCGAACATGATCTCGAAGAATTCGATGCGATTGCGGCAGAGGATCGCCACGCGATCCTCTCGCTCGACGCCAAGCGCCGTCAACACCGCCGCAGCGCGCGAAGCGCGATCGTCCAGCTGCGCATAGGTCAGCGTGCGGCCGCTTATCGCGTCCTCGAACGCGATGCGGTCCGGCGCTAGCGCCGCCCGCTTTGCGGTGATGTCGACTAGGTCGACACCCATCTTTACCTCCCAAACACGCGCGCCTCTTCTAGGACGCGTCGCCCTTCTTAGCCCGCGGCGCGAGCCCATTGATCATCAAATCAGCAGCAGCTTCCGACACCGCCGAAATGTTGGCGTCGTCGTCCCAGACGCCGAACTTCAATCCGAGAAACGTCGAAGCGCCCATCAGCGCCCACACCCGCACCTCATCGTCGCCTTCGCTGATCTCGCCGCGCTTGGCGGCTTGCGACAATTGCTGGCGGTAAGCGTCGGAGAACACCTTGTAGTAGGCCCGGTACGCTTCCGGCGCGACGAACTGCGCTTCCATGACGACGCGGTAGAGCGACTTATGCGTACGCACGAATTCCAGATAGGCGTGCATGCCCAAACGCTCGGCCTCGAGCCGGTTGGGGGCGTCCTTCACGCTCTCGCTCAGCGCGTGGCGTGTGCGCGCGCCCATGTCGGCGACGAGGGCGCGGAACACCTCCTCCTTCGACTTGAAGTACACGTAGAACGTGCCGAGCCCGACGCCGGCGCTCTGCGTGATGTTGGAGATGGCGGTCTCGTGAAAACCGCGCGTCCCGAACTCCTCGCCGGCCGCATCCAGCAAGCGCCGGAGCGTTCGCCTGCCGCGCTCGGTCTTCGGGCCGGTTCGCGCCTCGACCGCCTCCGCTCCGGAACCTGAATGTTGACTCATGTTTCAAGTCTCCGATATAAGCGCGTCCAACACAACGAAAAATGGGGCCGAAGAAACGGTCTCAAGGGGGAAGCGGCGAGATGCCGGTATGCGCTTTGCCAGACGGGGCGACCATGTCCTACGCCGACGCCGGCGCGGGTTCGCCCATTCTGCTGGTGCATGGCTGGGCCGCAAATGGCGGATTTTTCAATGACCTGAGCGCCCGGCTGGCCAAGACGCACCGCGTCCTCACCCCCACGCTCCGCGGTCATCCAGGCTCCAGCCAAGGCGTTTCTCCCCTCACCATCGAGACGCTGGCGCAGGATATCTCGCATTTCACCACCGCGCTCGATTTGAAGGATGTCACCGCCCTCGGCTGGTCGATGGGCGCGATGGCGCTCTGGGCCGCCGCCGCGAAGCCCGGCTCGCGCATCGGCGCCATCATCGCCGAAGACATGGCCCCGCGCCTGATCAACGACGCTGGCTGGCCGCACGGGCTCTCGGGCGCCTACGCCGCCGCCGACGTCGCCGCGACGCTCGGGGAAATCGACGCCGACTGGCCCGCTTACGTCGCTCGCTTCGCACCGCGCATGTTCGCGCCGGGCCTGCGCGACACCCGCCCCGAACTCATCGACTGGGCCACCGCCGAAATGTCGAACGCCAACGCAAGCGCGATGGCCTCGCTCTGGGCGTCGATGGCCGAACAAGATTTTCGCGCCGACCTCGCGCGCATCGCGCTGCCGATGCTCGTGATCTCCGGCGGCGACAGCCAAGTCTATCCCGATGGCGCAACCAAGTTCGTGGCCAACGCCGCCCCGAACGCATCGCGCGCCGTCATCGCAGGCGCCGGTCACGTCCCGCATCTCGAAGCGCCGGATGCATTTTTCAACCATGTCGAAGCTTTCGTCCGCTCGCTGCGGCGGAGCGAAATAAAGAGCGGAGGAGCACTGTCATGAAACGGTTTGGGGATACGGCGCGTGTAGCGTTTTTGTTGGCGAGCGTTTGCGCTACGCCATTTGCGTTTACGGCGCCGGCTATGGCGCAAGACGGCGTGAGCGAAGATGATGAGATTGTCGTCACCGCCCGGCGGCGTGAAGAGAATCTCCAGGACGTACCGATCGCCATCACTGTGCAAACGGCTGAGCAGCTCGACCAGCGCGGCGCATCCGACATCACGGTGCTGCAGCAAACGACGCCAAACGCCACCGTGCAGGTCGCCCGCGGCTCGAACTCGACGCTGATCGCCTTCATCCGCGGCGTCGGCCAGCAAGATCCGCTCTGGGGCTTCGAACCAGGCGTCGGTCTCTATGTGGACGATGTGTACATTGCCCGTCCGCAGGCCGCCGTGCTCGACATCTTCGACATTTCACGCATCGAAGTTCTGCGCGGCCCGCAAGGCACCTTGTACGGCCGCAACTCAGTCGGCGGCGCCATACGGTACGTGACATCCGCGATGGACACCGAAGAGGCGCACCTGCGCGCCCGCTTCAACTATGGCTCGTACAATCAAACCGACGTCATTCTCTCTGGGTCAGTGCCCTTGACGGAAGACTTTGTCGTCGGCGGCGCGCTCGCGCTCTACGTCCGCGACGGCTACGGCGAAAACCTGACTACCGGCGCCGAACACTATAACAAGGACGTCGATGCCTTCCGGATCAGCGCCCAGTGGACGCCGACCGATGCGCTCACCGTCCGCTTCACCGCCGACGGCGTTGATGACGACTCCAATCCTCGTCACGGCTATCGCTTGGCCGACTATCCCGCCGGCGGTCCCGATTACGCGCCGCTCGGCAACGTCTACGATACGCGTGCGGGCTCCGGCGATGACAACCACGTCGAAACCCGCGGCATGGCGTTACACGTCGATTACGAAATCAACGACGCTTTGACGCTGCGCTCCATAACCGCGCAACGCGAAGGCGAGACGAACGGCACGATCGACTTCGACAACACACCGAACCCAACACTCGACATACCGGCCTATTACGCGGACGAACAATTCACACAGGAATTCCAACTGCTGTTTGACTACGACCGCATCCAAGGCGTCGCCGGCCTCTTCTATCTCGACGCCATGGCGGAAGGCGCGTTCGACACGGTACTTGGCGGGCTCGCCACCACGATCTTCACACAAGGCCAAGTCGACACCGAGTCGCTTGCCGCGTTCGCCGATGTGAGCTTCGACATCACCGACACACTGGCCATATCGGCCGGCGGTCGTTGGACTCGCGATGAGAAGACCGGCACCGTCTATCGCCAGAACTTCACCGGCATTCGCAGCCCGTTCTTCGGCAACGGCGCCGCCATTCCAGGCTTGATTCGCACCGATTACACCAACACCGCCGAGTTCGAGGAATTCACCCCGCGCGTCTCGCTTACCTGGGAGCCAAGTGAGGCGCTCACGCTCTACACCTCCTTCAGCCAAGGCTTTAAGTCCGGCGGCTTCGACATGCGCGGCGACGCGGTGTTCACGCCTGACACGGTCAACGGCTACGAGCCGGAATTCGTCGATACCTATGAAATCGGCTTCCACTCAGCGTTTTGGCAAGGCCGCTTCAATCTAAGCGGCGCGATCTTCCAGTCCGAGTACACGGACATGCAGATCACGCGCCAAGAGCCGACAACGCTCGGCGGCATCGCCAGCTTCGTCGATAACGCGGCGTCGGCCGAAATCCGCGGCGCCGAACTCGAGGGCCGCTTCCTATTCACCGATAATTTTAGCGCCAACTTCGCCGTGGGCTACATCGAAGGCGAGTTCAACGAGTACATCTCGAACACCGTCGTCGCGAACCCGGCTCCGCCGCCGGCCACGATCGTCGTGCCGATCGATCTTTCGGGATCGGCTGCGCTGCAGAACACGCCGGAGCTGACCGCTTCGCTGTCGTTCACCTACACTTTGACGGTGGCCAATGGCGAACTCGCGATCACGCCTTCGGCGGCGTATCGCGGCGACAGCCAGATGTTCGAGTTCGCCACCCCGGCGCTCGATCAAGCCGCGTACACGCTCTACAACACGTCGATCACCTGGACGTCCGAAAACGATCGCTTCCGGCTTGGCCTACACGGGCTAAACCTAAGCGACGAAGAGTATCGCGTGGGTGGCTACAACTTCCCAGGCGCCACCTTCGGCAACTCGATCATCGGTTTCTACGGTCCGCCGCAAACTGTGACGGGCAGTTTGGAAGTTCGTTTCTAATTACTCCCTAGAGCACCTTAGACACGGCGGCGCGAAGTCCCTCGCGCCGCCGTTTTCTTTTCCGTATGAGCAGCCCCATGACCGAGACAACCGCAAGCACCGCCAAGCCTGAAGCGCCTGCCTATCGCTACTGGGTACTCGGCCTTCTGTTCATCGCTTACACGTTCAATTTCATCGATCGCCAGATCATGGGCATTTTGAATGTGCCCATCCAAACCGAACTGGGCGCAACCGACGAGCAGATGGGGCTGCTTGGCGGCCTTTCGTTCGCGATGCTCTATTGCGGGCTCGGCATCCCGATCGCGTATCTCGCTGACCGGTGGGACCGCTCCTGGATCATGACAGCGGCGCTCGCACTCTGGAGCGGGTTCACCGCGCTGTGCGGCGTCGCGCAAAATTACACGCAACTCTTCCTCGCGCGCATGGGCGTCGGCGTGGGCGAAGCGGGCGGCGTCGCGCCGGCATATTCTCTCATCTCCGACTATTTTCCGCCGAAGGAGCGAGCCCGAGCGCTTGCGGTCTATTCATTCGGCATTCCGATCGGCAGCGCTGCCGGCATCGCGTTTGGCGGCGTGATCGCGGCGACATTTGATTGGCGTGTGGCGTTTTTCGTTGTCGGTTTGGGCGGCCTCCTCTACGCGCCGCTCTTCCGCTTATTCATGCGCGAGCCGCCGCGCGGCCGCTACGATGCGAAGCCAACGAGCGCGACGACAGGGCCGCGCGCCAAGGGGTTCGCAAACGGCTTTGCCGAGTTCGGCGCGACCCTGGGCTACATTGGCAAGAAGCCGAGCTTTTGGCTGCTCTCGTTCGGCGCCGCGTGCTCATCGATGATGGGTTACGGCTCGTTCTATTGGATCCCCACTTTCCTGCAGCGCTCCTACGGTTTCGGCGTCATGGACGCGGGCTTCTATTACGGCGCGATCCTCCTGATCGGCGGCGTCATCGGCGTGTGGCTCGGCGGCTTCCTGGGCGACAAGCTCGGCGCCAACAGGCGCGCGATGTTTGCGCTCGTGCCAGCTGCCGCGTGGCTGCTGGCGATGCCGTGCTACGCGCTCGGCTTGCTCTCGCCTTCCCCGGTGATCGCCTTCTTTCTATTCCTAGCGCCGACAGCGCTCGGGCTCGTGTGGCTCGGACCGGTGATCGCCGCCGTGCAACACCTGGCGCCGGCGAGCATGCGCACGATGGCCTCCGCCAGCTTTCTGCTGATCAATAATCTGGTCGGCATCGGCGTCGGGACTTGGGCGCTGGGGCGTCTATCCGATGAACTGACCGCGCAGTTCGGGGACAATGCGCTGCGCTATTCGATCCTCGCCGGCACTGGCTTCTACCTGATCGCCGCCCTCCTCTATCTGGTCGCCTCTCGCACGCTGAAGCGCGACTGGGTCGACTAGCAGGCCAGTTCAGCTCCCCTGATGGCGGCGGCCATTCCGGTCGCCGCCATTTCTTTCGCCTTGCAACTAACTGACCAGTCAGTTATAGATACCACATGGCCGCCAAGTCCACCCCTACCGCGCCTATGCCGCCCCGCTGGCGGCGCCGCGCCGAGGCGCGTCCGGAGGAGATTCTGGACGCAGCGCTGGCCGAATTCACCGATCGCGGTTTCGAAGCGGCGCGGATGGAGGACATCGCCAAGCGCGCCGGGCTCTCGAAGGCGGCGATCTATCTCTACTTTCCGAGCAAGATGGCGCTGCTGGAAGCGCTGATCGAAGCCAAGGTCGCGCCGCTGGCGCGCCAAGCGCAGACGCTCTCCGCCGCCGGCGCAGCCGATCCTCTGACGGCCTTGCGCATGCTCGCCACCGTTGCGGCCGCACGCATGGCCGACCCCAAGATGATCGCCGTGCCGCGCCTGATCATCGGCATCTCCGGCCGCTTTCCAGAGATCGCGGAGTATTATCGCACCCATGTCGTCGCCAAGGCCCGCGGCGCACTAGAAGCGCTGGTCGAAGCCGGCATCGCCAGCGGCAAGATTCGCCAAGTGGACACCAACGCCGTCGTCCGCGCCTTCATCGGCCCGCTCTTCTTCGAGGCGATGTGGACACATGTGCTGGGAGGCGAAACCGCTCTCGGCGATCCACAAAAACTGATCGAACAGCAGTTCGACGTGCTGCTGAATGGCTTGGAGCCACGCGCATGAAGCGCCTTTTGATACTCTCCCTCGCCCTCTTCGCCGCCGCCTGCAGCCGCGATACCAGCGACGTGCTGCAAGGTTATGGCGAGGCCGACTACATTTACATTGCCAGTCAGGAAACGGGCGTCGTTCGCGAGCTTCTGGTGCGCGAGGGCGATCAAGTGGAAGCCGGCGCGCGCATCTTTACACTCGACCCCGACCGTCTGTCGTTCAGCGCCGAGTCCGCCGGCGCGCAGGCGCAAGCGGCGTTCGCGGCGGTGCGCACCGCTCAGGCCGAAGCGGTGCTGGCGCAGCGCAATTTCGCACGCGGCGCCGAGCTTTCCGAGCGCGGCTTCTACCCGCGCGCACGCCTCGATGCTGACCGCGCCGCCCGCGATTCCGCCAACGCCCGCCTCGCCCAAGCCCGCCGCGAAGCCGGCGCCGCCAGCGCCGCCACTGGCCTCGCGCGCGAGCGCTTGAGCGACACCAGTGGCGCGGCGCCTGTCGCGGGCACGATTCAGCAAATCTATCATCGCCCCGGCGAAGTCGTCGCCGCCGGACAGCCGATCGCGGCTTTGCTTGCGCCGTCCAACATGAAGGTGCGCTTCTTTGCGCCGCAAGCGATGCTGGCGCGGCTGCCGGTGGGCACGCGCGTCAGCATTTCGTGTGATGGCTGCGGCGATGCCGTCGAAGCGCGCGTGAGCTTCGTCGCCAGCGAGCCACAGTTTACACCGCCGGTGATCTATTCGCTCGATCAACGCGAGAAGCTCGTCTTCTTAGTGGAGGCACGGCTGGAGGGCGCCAATGTCATTCGCCCTGGCGTGCCGGTGGACGTGCGGATCATCGAATGAGCGAAGACATCGTCATCGATGTGCGCGGGCTGACCAAACGCTTCGGCGAGCGAACCGTTGTCGATAATTTCGATCTGAAGGTGCCGCGCGGCGCCATTTACGGCTTTCTCGGGCCGAACGGCTCCGGCAAGACGACGACGATCCGCATGGTCTGCGGTTTGCTGAAGCCGGAGAGCGGCGAAGGCGAAGTGTTGGGGTTCGACGTTTTGCGCGACAGCCTCCGCATCAAGGAACGCGTCGGCTACATGACGCAGAGATTTTCGCTCTACGAGGATTTGTCGATCCGCGAGAATCTCGAATTCATCGCGCGGCTCTATGGCCTCGATCGCCGCGACGAGCGTGTCGATGCGGCGCTCGCCGACCTCGGCCTGAGCGAACGGCAGACGCAGCTGGCCGGCAAGCTCTCCGGCGGCTGGAAGCAGCGTTTGGCGCTCGCCGCCTGCATGATCCACGAGCCGGAACTGCTGCTGTTGGATGAGCCGACCGCTGGCGTCGATCCGAAGGCGCGGCGCGATTTCTGGGACGCCATCCGCCGCTACTCGGCGCAAGGCGTCACCACATTGGTCAGCACGCACTACATGGACGAGGCAGTGCAATGCGATTCGATCGCATACATCGCCTACGGACGGAAATTGCTCGACTCGGCGACGGCGGACATCCCCGCTCAAGTCGGTCTCTCCTGTTGGCGTATTGCCGGTCGACCGCTGCTCAAGTCGCAACAGCTGCTCGAAGCCGACGACGGCGTCGATATTGTCGCGCGCTTCGGCGCCGAGATCCATGCGTGCGGCAAGGATGCGGCAACGCTCGAGCGCGCGGTGCGCGCGGTGAAGCTGGCTGAGCCGCACGTCGAAATCGAACGCATCGAAGCTGGGTTCGAGGAGATATTCATCTATCTGATGTCCGGCTCGATCGACAATTTCAAATGAAGCCGCGCTTGCCCCCCTTCAACCTGCCGAACCTGCTCGATCTTTCCTGGTCGCGCGTGTTTGCGGTGTTTCTGAAGGAGCTGGTGCAAATGCGCCGCGACCGGCCGACCTTCGCCATCATGATCATGATGCCGGTCATGCAGCTGGTGCTCTTCGGATTCGCCATCAACACCGATCCGCGGCATCTGCCTGCCGTCGTCGAGATGCGCGAGGACGGGCCGATGACGCGCGCGTTTCTCGCTAGCCTGCATGCCTCGACCTTCATCGACATCGTCGCCGTCGCGCAATCGGCCGAGGAAGGCGAAGCGATGCTGCGCTCGGGCGAGGCGACATATCTCATCTCCATTCCCGAGGGCTTCGAGCGGCGCCTCGTGCGCGGCGACCGGCCGCAAATCCTAATCGCCGCCGATGCGAGCGACCCGATCGCGGCCAGCGGCGCGCTTGGCGCCATCGAGCGCGTCGCGCAATCGGCGTTCGCGCCGGAATTCAACGGGCCGCTGGCTTACCTCGCGCAGGGCCCGCCGCCGTACGAGATCGTCGTGCATCGGCGCTATAATCCGGCCGGCGTCAGCGCCTTCAACATCGTGCCGGCCCTACTCGGCGTCATTCTCACCATGACCATGGTGATGATCACCTCGATCGCGCTGACGCGCGAGACCGAACGCGGCACGATGGAGAATTTGCTTTCAACGCCGGTGCGGCCACTGGAAGTGATGATCGGCAAGACGACGCCGTATGTCGGCGTTGGGGCTATTCAGGTCGCGATCGTGCTGACCGTGGCTATCATGCTCTTCCGGATTCCGTTCACTGGCTCGTTTCTCGCCTTCCTCGTTGCGGTGACGCTTTTCATTCTCGCCAATCTCATGCTTGGCTATCTCATCTCCACCGCCGCGCGCACGCAGATGCAGGCGATGCAGATGACGTTCTTCATCTTCCTACCGTCGATCCTGCTCAGCGGCTTCATGTTTCCGTTCCGCGCTATGCCCGGGTGGGCGCAAGTCATCGGCGAATGCCTTCCGATCACGCATTTTCTGCGCATCGTGCGCGAGATCGTGCTGAAGGACGCGGGGTTTCCCGACATCGTCGGCGATCTGTGGCCGCTGACTTTGATCCTCGTGGTTCTTGGCACGCTCGCCCTGCTGCGCTTCCGACGCACGCTGGATTAACGACGACGCCAATCTTGGACCGCCGGCGCCCTCGCCGGCAGCGCTTGATCGTTCAAGCATCGGTGTTTGTCGCTAGCAGCCACGCCGGCGAGGGCGCCGGCGGTCCAAAAAGTATAGGCGTGCGTCATCGTCGTGCTCGGGTGGAGAGCCAGGGACGCGGGTTTGCGCGTCTAAAAGAAGTGCGCCGTTGTTTCGGCGCGTTATGACACGGAAACCCGCGTCCCCGCAGTTGTTGAAGCATCGGCGCCGCGGCCAAGGTTGTTTCACCCAGGTAGACGGCTCGCCGATGGCGTGCGGGTCATCGTGTTCGACAACGATCCCCGGTGCGTGCTCCCGCGTTTGGCGCGGGCTTCGGCGCGTCTGCGTTACCTCTGCTTTGCCGTGCAGATCGTTGGCGCTCGCCACGCCGCCTGCTCAGCTCCGTTTTGGCCTTCCGGTTGCATCTCCAAAGCGCCCAGCTTTGGACAGCCAACCAGAAGCATCAGCGCTTCACGCTCAACTGCATCGTCTCATGGTCAGTTCGAACAGGGTACCGACTGCTCTCCGTATGAAACGATGCGGGCACTATAGCACGGGTAGGCATTCGGTCGGATTGAACGGCGTCTATCCCCGCATTTTGCGACGACCGAGTCGCTCGTGTCCCCGCACTCAATATGGACCGCCGGCGCCCTCGCCGGCAGGGCTGCTAGCGACAAGCGCGTGTGTTTGTTAGGTCGACCGCTGCCGGCGAGGGACGCCGGCGCTCCATATCGGCGCTAAACTGCGCGGACCCGGCGCTCAGCGGCGGCGTTTGCGAGCGCGGCGAACAGATCGTGCGCGACGGCGGCGTCAGCGCCATCGCGGGCGGCGGCGATGAGCTTGTTCATGATGTCGTGCAGTTCAGAAAGCGCGCGTGGCGGCGAGGCGACGGCGGTGACGCCGGCAAAGGCGTCAGCTTCGGGCCATTCTTCGGCGCCGATCAAAGCTTCGTGCAGTTTTTCGCCGGGGCGCATGCCTGTGAAGACGATCGGCACGTCGATATCGGGGCGCAGCCCCTCCAGGCGGATCACTTCGCGCGCCAGTTCAACCACCGGCAACGCCTCACCCATATCGATCACCAACGCCGCGCCGCGCACTGGCGCGCTCAAACCAACAGCGGCGGCCTGCAGCAAAGCCGCAGCGGCTTGTGGAATGGTGAGAAAGAAGCGCGTGACCGCCGCATCGGTGACGGTGAGCGGACCGCCGGCGGCCAGTTGCTTCTCGAACGTCGGCGTCACCGAACCGGCTGAACCCAGCACATTGCCGAGACGAACCGGAACGGCGCGGCGGGGGCCGACGCGATCGAGCGCCTGGCAATAGAGTTCGCCGAGGCGCTTGGAGGCGCCCATGACGCCGGACGGATCGACGGCCTTGTCGGTCGACACGAACACGAGATCGGCGCCAACGTCGTGTGCGGCTTCGGCGACGTGGCGAAGGCCGGCGATATTGGTCAGCACGCCCTCGCTCGGAAACATCTCGACGAGCGGCACCTGCTTCAAGGCTGCGGCGTGAAAGACGATCTCGGGGCGCTCGCGCTTGAACCAACGGCGCACCGCGTGAGGATCGCGAATGTCGGCGAGAACCGGCGTGCTCTCCGGCAGATCGAGACTGACTCGGAAGAGATTGAACTCCGAACTGTCGAGCAGCGTCAGACGCGCCGGCGCGAGGCCGGCGATGCGCCGGGCGAGTTCGCCGCCGATGGAGCCGCCGGCGCCGGTGATCAGCACGCGCTTGCCGGCGATCATGTTGCGGATGCGGGCCTCGTCGATATCGCCGAGCGGGCGGCCGATGAGATCTTCGAGACGCAAGGGACGGAGCGCCCCGGGCTCGATCAACACGACTTTCATGCGCGCGTCGGCGGCGCGTTCGAGAATCACACGCGCCTCCGCCCCGTCAGCCGGCGCTTCCGCTAGGATTAGAACGCGGGCGCCGAGTGCCGAGAAATCGAACTCGCTCCAATCGGCGGCGCGCGCCACCGTCGGTATTGCGCTGTCGCCCTCGCCCACTATGGCGGCGCCGAAGAGGTTCAAGGCGCGCAAAAGCGCCCGCTCGCACTTCGGCAAGGCATTGCGCACGGCGTGCACCGATCCAGCCAGGATCGCTTCCCCCATCATCCCAACCAACGCACCTCGCGCCTAAGTGGCGCCATAGAGAAACTGCCACCGTCGTCTTTCCACCCCCTGGGGCGGCGTTCCAATGACGATTTGATGATTTCCAACGCCGGAAGCTGTGAGTTCCGTCGCTCCAGGTTGCATTACCGAAGGTTCAGGCCGGCAGGGCGACGCGAGCATTGCCCGCCGCCACTTCGAGCGGTTGATCGAGCGCATCGCCGCCGATGTGGAACTCGCCGCCCGCCGCCTTCACCAGCGCGCAGCCGCCGGCGACATCCCAGATCATCGAGCCGGACTCGCGATACGCTTCGGCGCGGCCCGCAGCGACGTAAGCGAGCGCGGTGGCGGCGGAGCCGATCATGCGCACCTTGCGCCAAGTTTTGAGCCGCAGCTCGAAGGCCGACATCGAGTCGGCGCTGGCACGCGAAGGCACGCCGGTTTGCAGAATGCCGCTCGCCGGATCGGCAATATCGGAGACGCGCATCGGCTTGCCGTTCAGCCAAGCGCCCTCGCCGACAATGCCGGTGAAGCGCTCGTCCATGACGAAGCAGTCCACGACGCCGAGGATTGGCGTGCCTTGATCAAGCAGCGCGATCGAGACGGCGCAATGCGGATAGTCGCGCAGATAATTGACGCTGCCGTCGAGTGGATCGACGGCCCAGACGTAGCGATCGCCGCGCGCCGCGGCCCGCACCCAGCCGGCCTCCTCCGAAATCACCGGAAAGGGCGAGGCTTTCTCAAGGGCGGCCAAGATCAGCGCTTCGGCGCGGGTGTCGGCGTCGATCTTCACTTCGCGGCCATGCTCGGCCTCGATCACAGCCCATTCAGCCCGATGCGCCTTCAGCGCCGCGCCGGCTTCCGCCGCCGCCGCTTCTGCGATCGCCAAATAATCCCGCAATTCGCTCACGTGATGCTCCTTGCGCGCCTTGTAGCCACTCGCCTCCCCTTGGAGAAGCGCGCTATCCGCGCTTTAGTGCGGGTGGGAGCGGGGTCCATGGATGGCAGCCAAGCCAAGGCGTCCCTTCAGCCGGCCGCGGCGAAGCCGCCGCAGGGGCTGAGCGCGGCTGCGCTGGAAAAGCGCCTATCGCTGAAAAAGCGCGCGCGCGAGGACGCGGCCCGCAATCTGCCGCGCCACGATGCGACTGATCTCTCCGCCGCCGAGCTTGCCGTGCTGGAGGCAGTGGCGGGCGAGCGGGCGAAGGTCGACCAGACGCGCCAGGAAGCAAGGCGGAAGCCGAACGGCGCTTGCGGGCGCTAGCGCCGACCCCGCAGGATTTCGCCGGCCCGGCGCTCGACGCGCGGCTGGGCTTAAAGCAAGCGGCGGGACGGCTGGCGCACGATTGGCGCGCGGCTGCCGACCGGGCGGCGCAGGCGCGCGCCGATGTCGACGCCTTCAAGCGCGAGCACGGCCTGCGGCGCGCGGCGGTTTATCCGCGTTCAACTTTGTTGCAAGCGGGCATGCTGTTTTGTGCGGCGGTGTTCGAAGCTTTGTTCAGCGCGGCGTTGTTTGCCGAAGACGATGCGCGCGGTTTGCTGGGCGGCGCGATCACCGCGGTGGGACTTTCCGGCGCCAACGTCACGCTCGGCTACCTCGCCGGCTTTTTAGGCTTGCGCTATCTGCAGCACACGCGGTTGCCGATCAAAGCGGCGGGCGCGGCGATGTTCGCGGCGATGAGCGTGCTGGCGCTGATGCTCAATCTGTTCGCCGCAGATTGGCGCGATCAACTGGCGGCGATGGCGGGGCGGCAGCTCGACATGGGGTCCGATGCGGGCTTTCACATCTGGTCGCTGCTGCAGCTTGATTCACCGCAGGCGATCATTTTGCTGATGCTTGGCGCCGGCGTCTGGGTGTTCGCGGCGCTGAAAGGCTATTCGGGCTTCGACGATCCCTATCCCGACTACGGCAAGATGGCGCGCGCTTCGGAAGCGGCGGCGGACGCACACTCCGATTTCCGCGGCGATGCGCGGCTCGAGTTGGAAACGCCGGTGAATGTCGCGAAAGATGCGCTGGCGGCGCGGCTGGAAAAAATGCGGGCGGAGTATAACGCGATGCAAAAAGCGTTCGACGCCGCTTCGGCCAAGATGGAGTTGCTCGACGCCAAAGCGCGCGCGCTCGATGAGGCGGCGGCGGCGGCGATCCACCTTTATCGCCAGGAGAATTTGGGCGCGCGCGCCGCGCCGGCGCCGGCCTATTTCGGCGAAGCGCCGCCAGCGGCGGGCCCCGCGCTCGATGCGCTCGGGCCGGCGGCGGCGATGATCGACGACGCGCGCGCGCGGCTTGCGGATGGGCAGCGGCAGTCGGCGCACGCGATGGAAGAGCTGTTGGCGGAGCTCGACCGCGCCACCGTGCAACTCGATTCCGGCGAGAACGCGTGAGGCGGCCGCGACGCAGCGCTGGCGGCCGCAACGTGCTCGGCGTTGTGCTGATCGTGGCGGCGGTTTTGGTGCTCGGCGGATTGGCAGGCGCCACGTTCGTGCTACGGCCGCCGCCGACTGACGCGGAAACGCTGTGCCGCACCGACGCGCCGCTTGGCGCGCACACCATCATTCTGGTGGATTCCACCGATCGGCTTGAACCGCGTCACCGACGCAAACTGCGCGCGGTGCTGGCGCAGGAACGCGCGCGGCTGGCGCAATACGACCGGCTCACCATTATGCGGCTCAACGTGCGGCGGCCGCAAGAGCCGACCATCCTGTTTTCGAAATGCCTGCCGCGGCCGCCGGAGCAAACCAATCCGCTGTTCGAGAACGCACGCATGACGCAAGCGCGCTGGGACGAGGATTTCGCCGGCGCGCTCGATAGCGCTTTGCGCAGCGCCGCTTCCGCCGGACCGGCGCGGGCGTCCCCGATTATCGCGGGCTTGCGCGCAGTGGCGGCCGATCCGGATTACGACTCGTCCATCCCGCGCCGGCGCTTGGTTCTGATGTCCGATCTGCTTGAGCACGATCCTGAGGGCTTCTCGCTTTACGTTTCGGGTGCGAACTATGCCGACTGGCGGGCGCAGGCGCCGAACGGCCCGCCGGATTTCGCCCGCGTCGATCTGCGCGTGGCGCCGATCGACCGCCCGGACCACGCGGCGGCGCAGAGCGCGGCTTTGGAGCACTTTTGGCCCGCTTTCTTTGCCGCGGCGGATGTCCAAACTGTAAGCACCGACCCCGCACCCTGAGCGAATAGCTTCGCAGCGGCCCGACTCACATTACGATTCGTGGAAGGTCGGGAATCCGGAGGGGCGTTTTGAACACGTATAACTGGCAGGGCGCGAGCGGGCGCTGGTACGAGTTCGAGATTGCGCGCGCACAGCGCGCGTGGGAGCCGCACGGCGGCGTCTACATGTTCGTGAAGCCGCCCGAGCAGCCGGCGCTCGATTGGGGCGGACCGATTTGCTTGTATGTGGCGCGCTCGGATGATTTTTCGAAGACGCTGACGCGTCACGACATGTGGCAAGCGGCCGAGAATCTCGGCGCGCGCGAAATCCATCTGCTGATGATCAAGGACGATCAGACGCGTGCGCGGGTGGAAAAGGATCTGCTCGAAGCTCAAGCGCCGATCCTGAACCGCAATATGCTGCGGCGGGTGGCTTAAGTTCACCCATTCCCGGATGGCCCATCAGGGCCAGTCCGGGACCCATACACACGGATGTATGGAAGTGAGATTCTTCCGGCGACCATTTGCGTTTATGGGTCCCGGGCTCACGGCTGCGCCGCACCCCGGGAATGGGTGTTATGGGTTTATCCGCGCGCCGCCACGGCCGCCGCTGGAAAATCACTGAACACGCCATCGACCCCCAGCGCGTAGAAGGCGCGGAGTTCGGCATCGAGATCGCCGTGTTGGCGCATGTAGTCGGGAGCGCTGGCGTCGCGGCGGCGGAGTTCTGTCGGCAAGAAATAATTCTCAGCGCGGAAGGTCCAGGCGTGCACGGCGAGATTGGCGGCGTGGGCGCGGGCGATGAGATCGGTCGGCGCCGCGGAAGCGCCGTCTGGCGTGCGCGGGATGATCAGCGCTTTCTCCACGCCAATACCGCGCGCGTATTCGGCGATGGCGCGCAAGCCATCGTCGCTCAGCATGTCGGCGTACGAAACATCGCGGCGATCCCACGGGCCGCCCTCGCCCGACATCAATTGCACGCAGCGCCAGCGGATCGACGACATTTGCGCCAGCGTACGCAGCGCGCCGGTTTCGAAGCACTGCACGAACATGGTGTCAGCGGCGCGTTGGCCGCCGCCGGCCTGCACCGCTGCGATGAAAGCGGGCACGGGGTCGAGCCCCTGCTCGCGCAGAAAGGTTGGGTGCTTCAGTTCGGGATAAATGCCGATTCCGGCTTCTTGCGCCAGCGCGAGCGCCTCGGCGAAGGTCGGCACTTCGTCTTGGCCGTCATACGCCATGTTGCCGGGGCGGAGCTGTGGCAGGCGCTCCTTGCAGCGGAGCGTCTTTAGTTCGGCCAGGGTGAAATCCTCAACCCACCAGCCGGTGGCAGTGACGCCATCGACGATCTTTTGCTTTCGGCGATCGGCAAACTCTACACGTGTGGACACATCGGTGGTGCCGGAAATTTCGTTCTCGTGCCGGCAGACAAGAACGCCGTCGCGCGTCATCACCAAATCAGGCTCGATGAAATCGGCGCCCTGCGCGATGGCGAGGCGATACGCCGCCAATGTGTGCTCAGGCCGCTCGCCGCTGGCGCCGCGATGCGCGATGACGTTTGGGCGGCGGCCGGTATTTTCGCTCATGCTCGCACAAGCTCCGAGCGCCAGCGCGCCGACGATGACATCGCGCCGCCTCATACGCGCTCGTCTTGCGGCGCGAGTTTGGTCATCGACAAGCCCATAAACAGGATGGAGCCGACGAACAGAAGCGACCAGGCGCCGAAGGTGGCGTCGAGGGTGGGGTCGAGGTTCGGAAACGCGCGCGGGAATTCGTGGGTGGCGAAGCCGTTGAGAAACAGCACCGGCAAGGCGATACCGATCGCTGCTTCACCCTCATCGCCACGCGCTTCCTTCAGCAGCTTCAGCAGCAAGAACGCCACCGCTACGCCAACGACCGGCGCTGAGAGAAACGTGACGAGGCGCCAATTCTCGTCCGGCACAAAGAACGCTTGGCCGAAGAAGCGGAAAATCGCGGCGACCGCGAGCCACAAGGCAAAGCCCAACGCCATTGCGCGTATGATCATGTTCTAATCCTTCGACTTGGCGAACCCGAGCGCCATCAGCGTGTCGACGACGCGCTGCAACTTTTCCTCGGGCACGGGCACGGTTATGTTCTCATCCGCCGCCCAACGCAGATATGCAACAACGTCCTCGCGCGGCGCCGCATCGATCAGCAGCTTGTAGACCGGCCAAACGTAGCTCTCGTATTCATCTTCAGGTACGCCGCAGCCGATCGGATCCCAATCCGTCCAAAGGATCGTGTTGATCCGGCGGACCTCCGCTTTCGTGTCGCGGCTCATCCCTTCAGCATCTCGCGCGAAATGATGACGCGCATGACCTCGTTGGTGCCTTCGAGGATGCGGTGGACGCGCAGATCGCGGACGATGCGTTCGACTTCGTAGTCGGCCAAGTAGCCATAGCCGCCGTGCAGCTGCAGCGCCTGGTCGGCGACCTTGAAGGCGGCGTCGGTGACGAAGCGCTTGGCCATGGCGCAATATTTGGTCGCGTCCGGCGCCTTGGCATCGAGCTTGCGGGCGGCGAGGTGTAGTAGCGCGCGCGAGGCGGAAAGCTCGGTCTCCATGTCGGCGAGGACGAACTGCGTGTTTTGGAAGTCAGCGATGCGCTTGCCGAACTGTTTGCGCTCTTTGACGTACGCCAGTGCCCGGTCGAGCGCATCTTGCGCGCCGCCGAGGGCGCAGGCGGCGATGTTGAGGCGGCCGCCGTCGAGGCCCTTCATCGCATATTTGAAGCCCTCGCCTTCGGGGCCGATGCGGCTTTCGACCGGCACGCGGCACTCTTCGAAGTTCACGATTGCGGTCGGTTGTGCGCGCCAACCCATTTTGTCTTCGGCTTTGCCGAATGAGAGGCCCGGCGTTTTATCCGGCACGAGGACCGTTGAGACGCCCTTGGCGCCATCTTCGCCGGTGCGGCACATGAGGACGTAGAGATCGGAAAAGGCCGCGCCGGAGATGAACGCCTTCGAGCCGTTGATGATGTAGTGCGCGTTGCCGTCCGGCTTGGCCGTCGTGCGCAAAGCGGCGGCATCTGAGCCCGAGCCCGGCTCGGTCAAGCAGTACGACGCGATTGTCTCCATCGTCGTCAGCTTCGGCAGCCACTCGGCGCGCTGCTCGGCGCTGCCGAACGAGTCGATCATCCACGAGCACATGTTGTGGATTGAGAGAAACGCCGCTGTGGCGATGCAGCCGCGCGACAGTTCTTCGAAAATTAGGGCCGCATCGAGCCGGGTCAGCCCCGAGCCGCCATGCTCCTCGCCGACATAAATGCCGGCAAAGCCCAGGCCGGCGAGCTCCTGCAGCACGGCACGGTCGAGGCCCTCTTCTTCCCAGCGCGCCGCGTTCGGTCGCAGCCGATCCTGCGCGAAGGCGCGCGCGGTCTCGACGATCATGGTTTGGTCTTCGGTCAGCTCGGCAGCCATTGTTCCCTCGTTGCCGGACTTATAGCCGGCCCGGTTTTCTCCGCCACCGTTCCAGGCCTGGGAACCTTGGCGATAATTAAGTGTTTCGGTTCCGCGTTGGGTTTTGGCCGCGCTGAAGGAGAGTTTGATGTTGAAGACTATCGCCACCGCCGCCGCCGCGGTCGCCATGCTGGGCCTCGCCGCCTGTGAGGGCGGCGCCGAAAAAGCCGGGGAAAACCTGGATTCGGCGATCGAAGAGACCACGCAAGGCGAAGAAAACCTGTCGGACGGTCCGCTCGAAGAAGCCGGTGAAAACATTGACGACGCCACCAACCCGTAACGACAGCTGGAACCGGCGTTCGTAAACGAACGTTGAACACGCCAGGCGGCCGTAGTGCCGCCGACTTGGGACACTTCAGGAGAAACGCATGTTGAAATCTGTGCTGGCCGCCGCTGCGGCCGTTGCCGCGTTGAGCTTGGCCGCCTGCGGCCAAGGCCCGGCCGAAGAAGCCGGCGAAGCCGCCGATACCGCGTACGAACAATCGACGACCGGCACGACCGATCTGGGCCAAGGCCCGGCGGAAGAAACCGGTGAGGCCATCGACGAAGCCGCCGACGGCGCCGACGCGGTGCCAGGCGACACCACCACGACGCCGTAATCTAACACTTCAGATTGCAGCTGAACTCCCCGTGCGCCAAAAGGCGCGCGGGGAGTTTTCATGTCTGGCCGCACCCTTTCGCCGGCGCTGGTGCTGACGCTGGCCATTGTCGCCGGCTCGATGATGGACGCGACGATCAAGTGGCTGGCGGAAACCAACCACATTCTCGTCGTTGGCTTTGCCCGCTACGCCGTCGCCACGGTATTCTCGTTCGGCATTTGGATGCATGCCGGCAGCCCTCCGATTTCACGCGAGATGTGGCGCGCGCACGCGTTGCGGGGCTTTGTCATCGCCGCCACGGCGATGACGTTCTTCTGGGCGCTGACTGTGCTGCCGCTGGCGGAGGCGGTGACGCTCTCCTTCATTTATCCGCTGATCGTGCCGTTCGTGGCGTGGCTGATGCTCGGCGAACGGGTGCGACCGGCGAGCTTTCTGGCGGCGTTGATCGGATTTGCCGGCGTGATCGTGGCGACGCAGGGCGCGCCGGCTGTCGATGAAAAGCCGGAGCATACGCTTGGCGTGATCGCGGTGCTGGTCTCGGCGGGGCTCTTTTCCATCGCTATGGTGCTGCTGCGGGCGCGCGCGCAAACCGATGGCGCGCCGATCGTGGGGCTGATGACGAGCTTCATCCCGGGCTTGATCGTCGCTGGGCCGGCGATTGCGTTTGCGCCGCCGCCGCGGGTGAGCGATTGGCCGTTTTTCCTGATGCTCGGGGCGCTGGCGGCGGTGTTCATGTATTTGATGGCGCGCGCCTACGCCAAGGCCGAGGCGCAACAGTTGGCGCCGATCCACTACACCGAATTGCTATGGGCGACCGCCATCGGCTTTGTCATTTTCCAGGAGACGCCGCGCCCAGAAGTGTATTTCGGCGCGGCGCTGATTATCGCCGGCTGCCTGTTTGCCGCCTATAATGAGCGGCGCCTGACACTGGCCAAGAGGGAAACGTCATGACGGTCGCGCTCGATCCAGCCTGGGAGGCGGCGCTTCGCCCGGTGGCGATGTGGGCAGTGCCAATGTCGCTTGTGGCAATGGGCGTGTATCACTTCGTCAACGCCGAAGAAATTCGCGCCACGGATTTCTTTTCCGAAAAGGGCGTTGTCGGGCATCGCATAATGGCACTGATGCTTGTCGGAGCCGGCCTATCTGTTCTCTTTTTGGTAGCCCGTGAATCAGGAATTTTATGAGCGTGTTTAGCATCGACATCATCCCATTCGCCAAAACCATGGGCGTGGAGATCGAGGAAGCTTCGGCCGAACGCATCACCGCCAAGCTCTTGGTGCGGCCGGACCTCTGCACCACCGGCGGCACGTTGCACGGCGGCGCAGTGATGGCGTTGGCCGATAGCGTTGGCGCGGTTGGCGCTTTCTTGTCGCTGCCGCCAGGGGCCAGGGGCACCACGACGCTGGAGAGCAAAACCAATTTCCTCGGCGCGGCCAAGGCCGGCACGATTGTGACTGCCGAAGCGACGCCCGTGCACAAGGGCCGCACAACCAGCGTCTGGCAAACCAAGATCACCGGCGAAGACGGCAAAACAGTCGCGTTGGTAATCCAGACGCAATTGGTGCTGAGCTAATTCGGACAAACTGAGGTTGCCCGCTACCACAACCTGTGCGTTATTGCAGGATGAGGTGAGCCATGACTGTTTCAGCACTTGAAGACGGCATTTGGGTGGATGATCCCAATGCAAGCTCTGATGCGAAAACCTATTTGGATGCTTTGGGGCGCAGCTACGATGCGGTGCTCGAACGAGACACAGGTGTGCTCTCGGTCGGCGAGACCGTGGAAGAGACAATTGCGCCTCTCCACCACTACGCGCCTGACACATTCGAATTCAGAATCTCCGAAAATCAAACGGACTATCGAAAATCCGTTTTCGGAAGCGCAGGTGCGCGAGGGCGGTACGGGCTGTTCTCCGGAAGCGCGAGCGGGTCCTCAAGCAAGTCTCGCAGCACGACGAGCTACAATCTGAACCTCGTCGGGATAGTGAAACTTTCCAAGCGCAGTTACACCCTAAACGGGCGTACCGAAATGCTGGAGGAGAACGCAAAAGATGCAATCGCTGCGCTGAGCGGACAACATGCCAAGCTTCTGAGAAGCTACGGCGATTCATATGTCGCTTCAGTTGCGACCGGCGCCGAACTCCTCGTGGATGTGCGCATTCAAACTCGATCGAAATCGGAAAAGAAAGCCGTCGGAGGTCGTCTTAATGCCGCCTTCGGCAGCGTCGTCAGTGGTTCCGCACGGCTTTCGAAGGTAATTCAGACAGCCGCCGCCAGTAAGGCGGCCACCGTGCACGTCTCCGGCACATTCGGATCAGGGGTCCTGATGCGGGCAGTGTCCGCCGACGAAGCGCAAAGAATCCTGCTCGAATTTCCGACCATCGATCCCTCGCACTACTTCACGCGATCACTTCGAATTCGTCCAGTACGAGAGCATCGCCAGCTTCGCGCCAGAGACTGGATCGTGGAGAGGGATCGGCAAGAGCGGCAAGAGTTTGTCGACCTTCTGGCCGGTTATTTCTACGCACACGAGGATACGCTCGAGGACATCGACTACATTCTCGGCGAAGGTCGAGACGAATTCGATGCAGACACGCTTAACGAAGCGAGGGAAGAAAAGGACAAAGTGGTCGAGGCGCTAAATCAACTTCGTCTCCTTCACAGAAACGCCTCTTCAGCGCTCATCGACCGTGGAGAAAATGGCGGCGATTTTGACGTTAGATTGCTTCAACCACTGTGGTGGAATTCCCCGGAGTTCGATCAGAAAGAACCAGTCGTAGCCAGACCGACGACTAGGCGACGTTCGCGCCAGAGACGACGCCCGGAACCTATGGACCTACCGCGCGCCGGCGCCGACCGGCCTTGAGTAAAGGCGCTGGTTTTGCGTACGCACCGCACCACCAGCGTCTGGCAAACCAAAATCACCGGCGAAGACGGCAAAACCGTCGCGCTGGTGACTCAGACCCAGTTGGTGCTGAGCTAGTTCGGCCGCGCCGCTGTCGGCAGCGTTCCGGCGCCAGGCGAGCGTGTCGGCAGGCATTCGTAGTCGGCGCGGTAGGTGACGCCATCCGGCTGCGCAGTGACGCTGGTGACGGTGCAGCCTTCGGGCGCGGCGGCTTGTGCGGCCGCCATTGGATCAGTGTTCAGATCGGAATCCGCGTCCGAAGTGGCAAAGCGCACCTGCAGCAGAAACGCGTCGTGCCCCGGCGCACGCGTGACGCCGAAGCCGATGCCGCGTTGATCCAAGCGCTGCTGCGCACGCATCACATCGTCGAACGGGCTGGGTCCACTGGCGCACGCGGCGAGCAGAAGGAAACTGGCGCAAACAAATCTCAACACGTTGCCTCCTACTCGCCGCCTAAGTTCAGGCAGCGCTTTGTTGTACCCGCTTGGCGACGTCATCGGCCCTGCGACCGCTGACTTCGACCATGTGATCGAACGTTGCCTCGAAGGTGGCAAGACCCTGCGTGAGCGAGCGCAGTTCGATGATGAAATTCTGCCGCTCGGCATGCGGCAGGTACACATCGACACGATCCCAGCCTGTCCAACCTTCGCGCGGCTCGAAGCCAAGGATCTGGCCGTTGTGCGCTGACACCGCCGAATTGATCTTCGGCGTGCCCCAGCTTGGCGTGTAGATCGAAAGCTTCTCGACCGGCTCCAGCAGCACCGAACCGCACTTCTCCATCGCCTCCTGCATGCCGATGCGTCCGGCCTGCTGGAACGAGTGCTCACTGGAGTCCACCGAGTGGAACGAGCCATCGATCAGCGTCACCGAGACATCGACAACCGGAAAGCCGATCGCGCCTTTCGCCATCGCATCTTTGACGCCAGATTCGACCGCCGGAATCCATTGGCGCGGAATGGCGCCGCCGGTGATCTTGTCGACGAACTGGAAGCCCTCGCCGCGCGGCAAAGGTTTCACCTGGATGACGCAATCGCCGAACTGGCCGTGACCGCCGGTTTGCTTCTTGTGGCGGCCGCGCACTTCGACGTTCTTGCGGATGCTCTCCTGGTACGGCGTCGACGGCGGCGCGGTGTTGACCTCGACGTTGAAGCGCCCCTTCAACCGATCGAGCACCGAACGCAGATGCGGCTCGCCCTGGCCTTGCAGCAAAATCTCGTGCGTCGTCTGATCGTGAACGACGGCGAGGCCGGCGTCCTCCTCCACCAGCTTCTGCAACGCGCCGGAGAGGCGGACGTCATCCTTGCGGTCCTTGGTGGTGATCGCGAGCTGATAGACTGGGAAGCGCTTCTTGAAGCTGAGCTTGATCTTCTGCGGCCCGCTCGCGCCCAAAAGATCGCCGGCGGCAACCGGATCGATCTTGCCAAGCGCGGCGACATCGCCTTCGGGCACGCGCGAAACTTTCTTCGTCTGCGCGCCATTGACCGAAAAGAGCGCGCCTGGCCGCTGCGAGGCGCCATCGCTCAAGGTGATCTGATCGCTGTCGTTCAGCGCGGCGCCAAACACACGCGCGTACGCAAGTTTGCCGGCCTGCCCCGCGTGCGTGATCTTCATGACGTAAGCGCCATTGCCGTTGAGGCCCAGGCGCGCGGCGGCGTATTTCGGCGCCGGCGTATCGTGGCGGAGAGCTTTCAAGAGACGGCGCACGCCGTTGCCATTGGCGGTGGAGCCGAAGAACACCGGTGCGATCAGGCCGTCGCGGGTCTCCTTCATCAGATCGGCGAACACGGTGTCGCGATCCGGCGTGATGTCGGAGAGCAGCTTTTCCATCAGCTCGTCGTCATAGTCGGCGAGCTGTTCGAGCATGTGGAAGCGCGCTTCTTTCTCGCGCTCGCTCAAATCCTTTGGAATGTCGATAGCCTTCGACGGCTTGCCCTGCTCGTAGTGATAGGCGCGCTCAAGCGCGAGATCGACAAAGCCGGTGACTTTTTCGTCTTCCCAGATCGGAATCTGGCGCGCCACCAGCGGCGTGCTCGATACGGGCTGCAGCGCTTCCAGCAAGTCACGAATGCGTCCGCGCGTGGTGTCGATCTTGTTGATGAACAGCGCCCGCGGGATTTGCTGATCTTCAAGCGCCTTCAGAAACGGCTGCACCAGCACGGCTTTGTCCGGATCGGGATCGGCGACGACGATGGCGAGATCGACGGCGGGAAGCGCGTAGTCAGCGTCTGCGAGGAAATCGACGGCGCCGGGGGCGTCTATGAGGGCGTAATGGTCGCCCATGAAATCGATGGCGGTGAATTGGGTTTCGGTGGATTGGCCCGCCGCGGCCGGGGCCGTGCCCGGACCGCCAGAGGCGGCGGAAGCCAGAGCTTGGATCAACGCCGTCTTGCCCGCTCCGGTCGGACCGACGACGGCGATAGCCCTCACTACATTAGCCGATTTTGATTCAGGCATGGCGCACACTCCCTTGTTTCCCGTTGTGGGTTGGGGCGGCGCCAGCGGCTGCGCCGCTTCTCGCTTATGCTGGCCTGTCGAGGCCAAGGCGGAGAGTGTTTCACGAACAGAACGAGGCGCCAAGCGGGCGCGCGCTGGCTGGAGCGCTTTACGACTTCGTCATCCTGGGGCTCGCGGAGCGAGAGCCCAGGACCCAGGGGATCATAGGGCGCATCTGTTGCCCTGGGTCCTGGGTTCGCACTGCGTGCGCCCCAGGATGACGGGGTCAACCGCGCTTCTTCAACTCTTCGAACACACGCTGCATGAACTGCCAGTGCGGCGGCTTGGTCGGCATGTCTTTCGCCAGGTCCGGATCGGCCATCGCATCGCGGTTCATGGCGCCGGCGGCTTTGAAAAGCGCCGGGTCGCCTTGCGTGAATTCGGCGATCAAAGCTTGCGCGCGGCGGCCGATGTCGAGCGCGCGTTCGGATGCGGGATCGGCGTTTTCGCCGAGCGCATCGATATCGCTGAACACTTGCGCCCATGCGGCGCTGACGCGCTGCTGATCTTCCGGCGTAAAGCCGCGCGAGCGGATCTCCGCCAATTGTTCGGGCGTGTAGTGCTTTTGCGCCAACGCCTCCATTTTATCGTTCCACTTGAACTCAGACATAGCCGTGCTCCTGACGAGGTTTCCCAGTTCGTCCGGAGAAAGGCGCTCTTTGCCGGCGAGCTTCACGCGCGCCGCGCGCACAAGCGCCAACGCTGCTTCCGCTTCGCTCTTGGCTTCCACCAGAGCCGCTTCCTGCAACGCTAACGCCGCGGCGAGATCGCCGCTGCCGCGCAACAGGTCGCCGATGCGCTTCAACGGCAGGCCGAGTTGCTTCAGCGCCAAAATGGCGGAGAGCTGCTCTAGTTCCGGTTGGCGATAGATCCGCCAGCCAGCCACCGTCCGCGCTGGCTTTAGAAGCCCAGCGTCCTCGTAGACGCGCAGCGCTTTGACGCTGACGCCAAAGCGCCTCGCCACCGCGGTCGCAGTCTCCTGAAATACGTTGGGCTTCATCGCGCCTTTCCTCGAACGGCCAGACTATGCAGCCCGGACCCTAGGGACGGCTCAAGCGGAAAAATGCGCTATTCGCAGCTTCGGCGATGGCCCCAGAAGGACGGCATCGTCGCGCCGGCATAGCCAAACTCGTGATAGGTCCCCTGCACGTCGAGAACAGCGACGTTATCCAGACGCCAGCCCGGTCGGCCGAACACCGCTGTAACACAACGCTCCGAGCCACCGGGCCGGCGATCGCAAAGCTTCATGTGATCGCCAAGGGGCCTAAGCGTGAAGCTTACGCGCTCCTCGTCGCCCTGCGCGGCCTCTCTGCGCCATGCTCCGACATAGCCGCCAGGGTGCTCGGGATCGCGCCGCCAGGTCATATAGGCCGGCCAAATTTCGCCGCTGTCCTCAAACCAACAGCCCTCGATCTTCGCCCAATCTGGCGACGATGGCGCGCGCGTCGCACATGACGCCAATGCGAGCATCAACAGAAGAGCAAGCGCCTTGCGCATCAGTTTTCCGGCAGCGGGATGAATTCCTTGTCGTCGCCCGGCACGGTTCCGAAGCGGCCGGCGCGCCAGTCTTCTTTAGCTTGCTCGATGCGCTCTTTGCGCGAGGAGACAAAATTCCACCAGATGTGGCGCGGCCCGAGATTGGCGCCGCCGAGCAGCATGAAGCGCGCCGGCGTCAGCGCTTTGATGGTGATGGCGTCGCCGGGGCGGAAGATAAGGAGCCGCCCCTTCTCGAAGCGATCGCCAGCGATCTCGACTTCGCCCGCGGTGAGATAAAGCCCCCGCTCTTCGTGCTCGGCGCCGAGCGGCAGCGTTGCACCGGCATCGAGCTGGGCATCGGCGTAGAACATCTCCGAATACGTCTTCACCGGCGAGGACTTGCCATAGAGCGTGCCGGCGATGACGCGGACGATCTTGCCGCCCTCTTCGATCACCGGCAGCTCGGCTTCGCCGTGATGCTTGAAGAACGCATCGCTCTCTTCGTGCGCTTCCGGCAGCGCCACCCAAGACTGGATGCCGGCGATCGGCGAGCCAGTGGTGCGGAGCTCCGCGCGCGTGCGCTCCGAGTGCGCGATGCCGCGGCCGGCGTTCATCCAGTTGACGTCGCCTGGTTTAATTGCTTGCGCCGAACCCAGCGTGTCGCGGTGGAAGATCTCGCCTTCGAACAAATACGTGACGGTGGCCAGATTGATGTGCGGGTGCGGGCGCACGTCGAGACCTTTGCCAGCCTCGAATTGCGCCGGGCCGAACTCATCCCAAAAGATGAACGGCCCGACCATGCGCTTTTCGATCGCGGGGAGCGCGCGGCGGACAACGAAATTGTCGCCTAGATCGCGCGGCTTCGGTTCAAGCGTGATCATGACGGCGTGTTGTTCGTCGTCACACACAGGGGGCGTTTCATCGCCGGGGCGGATGCTCATGCGTCGAGCTTAGCGCGACTGCCGCTGGTGAGCCAAGTCGCGGCGGCCCAGCAGATCAGCGCCCACGCCGCGCCGAGGCACCAGCCGGCGAGCACATCGGTCGGCCAGTGGACACCGAGATAGATGCGGCTGAGACCGATGAGCAGCGTCAGCACGATGGCGACCCCGAGGATATAGCCGCGCACGCTCGTCCGCTCCTGCGCCTGCGCCAGCAAAGCGCCGAGCGTCAGATACGTCACCGCCGACAGCATGGCGTGGCCGCTCGGAAAACTCATGCTGGTGGTTTCAACCACGTGCGCGACAAGATCGGGCCGCGGACGAGCAAAGCCCACTTTGAGCCCTTCGCTGATCGCCGTGCCGCCGCCGGTGGCGACGAGCAGCGTCAACGCCTCGATCCACTTCCGCTGCACCGCCAGATAGCCGATCGCGAACAAAGTCACCAACGCCAGCACGGCGAATCCGCCGAGCGCGGTGATGTCCATCACGCTGGCTTCGAGCCAAGCCGGGCCGATCGGATCGGCGGGATCGGCGGTGCGCAGCGCCAGCAGCACGCCTTCATCGAACCAGCGCGCCTCGCCTTCGCCGACTTCATCTGCGATCTCAATGAAGGCCAAAATTGGCAAGGCAACGCCCAAGAACAGCGCGATCGGCACGATCTCGCGCCGCGCCAGAGCCAGCCAAGTTGTTGGATCGAGCTTCAAAATACCCCCGCGACAACACCGCTGAATGTCCCGCCGCGGCTAAAGTTCCCATGCAAAGGCAAATTCTGAGTCGGCATTATTGCGGCTACTCACAGCGCCGCGGGTCGCTATGGTGCGTCAGCGCGGCGGGGGCCGCACAGGAGACGAAGTATGAGATTGATTCTAGCTATTGCCGCCGCCACCGCATTGGGCCTTGCCGCTTGCACCCCAGCCGACCAGAACGCCGCCGAACAAGACGTCAATCAAGCCGCCGACGAAACCGGCGAAGCGCTTGAGAACGCCGGCGCGGAAATCGGCGATGCAGCCAACGAAGCCGGCGAAGCCGTCGAAGGCGCGACCAACGACGCCGCCAACTCGGTCGCCAACGCGACCGACGACAACCCAGCGACCCAGCCGTAAGTCACGGACGTAGCGAACAAAGACGAAGGGCGGAGCTTAAGGCTCCGCCCTTTTTCTATGCCGCCTTCTTGTCGCTGGCGCCGTTGAACAGGAAGTCGTTGCCGTCATAGGTGATGATGACGCGGTCGCCGTCCTTCACGCGGCCTTCCAGGATCAAGCGCGCGAACGGGTCCTGCACGTCCTTCTGGATGACACGCTTCAGCGGGCGCGCGCCCCAGGCTGGATCGTAGCCGCGCTTGGCCAGTTCGCTGCGCGCGCGCGCATCCAACTCCATGCTGAGATTGCGGGCGGCGAGGAGCTTGTCCAAGCGCTTCAGCTGGATATCGACGATGGCGCCCATCTGATCGCGCGCCAGGCGCTTGAACAGAATGATCTCATCGATGCGGTTCAGAAACTCCGGCCGGAAGCGGCCGCGGACTTCGTTCATCACCGGCCCGCGCACGTCCTCGACATCTGAGCCTTCCGGCTGATCGGCGAGGAATTGCGCGCCCGCGTTCGAGGTCATGATCAGGATTGTGTTCTTGAAATCGACGGTGCGGCCTTGGCCGTCCGTGAGGCGGCCATCGTCCAAGACTTGCAGCAGGACGTTGAACACGTCCGGGTGCGCCTTCTCGATCTCGTCGAACAAGATGACTTGGTATGGGCGCCGGCGCACGGCTTCGGTGAGCGCGCCGCCCTCTTCGTAACCGACATAGCCCGGAGGCGCGCCGATCAGGCGGGCGACCGAGTGCTTCTCCATGTATTCCGACATGTCGACACGCGTCAGCGCGTGCTCGTCGTCGAACAGGAATTCGGCGAGCGCCTTGGTGAGTTCGGTTTTGCCGACACCTGTCGGGCCCAGGAACATGAACGAGCCGATCGGCCGGTTCGGATCCTGCAGTCCAGCGCGCGCACGCCGCACGGCGTCAGCGACTGCGCGCAAAGCCGGCTCCTGGCCGATCACGCGCTTGCGCAGCTGATCTTCCATCGCCAGCACTTTGGCTTTCTCGCCTTCGAGCATTTTCTCGACCGGCACGCCGGTCCAGCGCGCGACGACGCCGGCAATGGCCTCAGCGTCGACCACTTCATGCACGAGGCCGGCCTTCTCACCGTCAACCTTCGACTCGATGTCGGCCAATTGCTTCTCGACCGCTGGGATGCGCCCGTATTTCAGCTCTGACGCGCGCGAGAGATCGCCGCGTCGGACAGAGTCTTCGTACTCGTTCTGCAGGCGGTCGAGCTCTTCCTTGGCTTTCGCCGCGGTCGCCAACTTCTGCTTTTCTGCGCTCCAGGCGGAGGTGAGTTCGCCCGAGCGCGTCGCCAGTTGTGCGATCTCGGCTTCGAGTTTTTGCACCCGATCCTTGGAGGCGGCGTCCTTTTCTTTCTTCAGCGCTTCCAGCTCGATCTTCAGCTGCACCAGCCGGCGATCGAGTTCGTCTAGTTCTTCCGGCTTGGAATCGACGGCCATGCGCAAACGCGCGGACGCCTCATCGATGAGATCGATGGCTTTATCCGGCAAGAAGCGATCGGTAATGTAGCGGTGCGAAAGCTGCGCCGCGGCGACGATGGCGGCGTCGGAGATGCGGACGCCGTGGTGCTGCTCGTAGCGATCCTTCAGGCCACGCAGGATCGAGATGGTGTCCTCGACGCTCGGCTCGTCCACGAACACAGGCTGGAAGCGCCGCGCCAACGCCGCGTCCTTCTCGACGTGCTTGCGATACTCATCGAGCGTGGTGGCGCCGACGCAGTGCAGATCGCCGCGCGCAAGCGCCGGCTTTAGAAGATTCGACGCATCCATCGCGCCATCGGCTTTGCCGGCGCCGACGAGCGTGTGCATTTCGTCGATAAAGAGAACGATGCCGCCTTCAGCCGCGGTGACTTCGTTCAACACCGCCTTCAGCCGCTCTTCGAATTCGCCGCGATACTTCGCGCCGGCGACCAGCGAACCCATGTCGAGCGCCAGCAACTTCTTGTGCTTCAAGCTCTCCGGCACGTCGCCATTGATGATGCGGAGCGCGAGGCCCTCGGCGATGGCGGTTTTGCCGACGCCAGGTTCGCCGATCAGCACCGGATTGTTCTTGGTGCGGCGCGACAGCACTTGGATGGTGCGGCGGATTTCCTCATCGCGGCCAATAACCGGATCGAGCTTACCCTTGCGCGCATCCTCGGTGAGATCGCGGGCGTATTTCTTCAGCGCGTCGTAGCTATCTTCAGCCGAGGATGACTGCGCCGTGCGCCCTTTGCGCAGCTCGGCGATCGCCGCTTCCAGCTTCTGCGGCGTCAGCCCCGCCTTCTTCAAAATCTCCGACGCCTTGCCATCCGCGACCGCCAACCCGAACAGCAACCGCTCCGCCGTCACGTAGCTATCGCCCGCCTTCGTCGCGGCTTGATCCGCCGTATCGAGCGCGCGTGTAAATGAAGTGGCCGCGTACAAGCGATCGGAGCCGCCCTGCACTTTCGGTAGCGCTTGCACGGCTTTGTCCACCTCGTCGGCGGCTTGCCGCGCGTTGGCGCCGGCCGTGGTCAGAAGCTGCGCGGCGAGACCTTCACGGTCATCAAGCAGCGCCTTCAACAGGTGCTGGGTTTCCAGCTGTTGGTTCTGTTCGCGAATAGCGATCGTCTGCGCGGCCTGCACGAATCCGCGCGCACGCTCGGTGAGCTTTTCCATATCCATGATCGACCTCTATAGAGCGTCCCGCATCAACCCCCTGACGGCGGGCTCACGCGGCATGTTTGATGTTGTGCCTTGCAGGTAGGTGTGGCGCAAAGGGCACGCAAGACCGACCAGACCAACATCAACAAGTAACGGTCGTCCGGACGCGCGAAGCGGGATCCTGGAACCCAGGGGCTGCTGGCACGTGACTCGCCCCAGGGTTCCGGGCTCAATGCTCCGCATTGCCCCGGAATGACGAGCAGGGATCAACCGAGGCGAATACCGAAATCGCTCAGGTTCACGCCGAAGAAAATCACGGCGATGACCACCGCCAGGATGACGCCCAAGATTAGGCGCGTCGCGATTTTCATCGCCATCCAGATGACGACAATCACCAGCGCAACCGCCAAGACGCCGTCGATCATTGAGAAATTGAAATCCATGTGCGCCGTCCTCGGTCAATGCGCCATCAAGATGGGGATCGTCGCTGCACGAAGAAATTCGCGCGTGGCGCCGCCGAAGACCAGTTCGCGCAGGCGGGAGTGGGCGTAGCCGCCCATGACCACGAGATCGGCGTTTAGCGCCGCCGCCTCGTCCAAGATCGCCAGCGCCGCCGAGCGACCCATGCTGTCGACGTTGCGCACCTCCGCCGGCAGGCCGCGGCGCGAGAGGTGGGCGGCGATATTGGCGCCCGGCTGATCGCCATGGCCGAACATTTTCGGCTTGGCGTCGACGGTCAGCACCGTCACCGACTCGGCGAACTCCAGAATATCGTCAGCTTCCGAAAGCGCGCGGGTAGCTTCGCGGCTGGCATCCCAGGCGATGACGACGCGCTTGCCGATGCTTTGCCCATTCCAGTTCGGCGGCGCGATCAGGGCCGGGCGCCCGGCGTGAAACAACACGCCTTCGATGATCTCCTCGCGCAATTCGGCGCCGGCGCCGTCCGATGGCCGCGTCATTACCGCGACATCGGCGTAGCGCGCATGCACGGCGGCAACGCGGCCGAGATCGCGTGAGAGCGCCTCGGCGTTGCGTAATTCGACGGGTCGGTCAGCGCGCTGCAGTCGCGCTTCGACGCGCTTGCGCTCCGCATCGGCCTCCTGCCGCGCCCGCCCGAGCAGTTCGGCCCAGACGCCGGCGACAACCGTCGGCTCATACGCCAGCGGCTCGTCGGGCAGCGGCGTCAGGAACGCGGCGGAGAGATGGCATTTGTCGCACTGCTTCGCCAAGGCTTCGGCCAGCGCCAACGCCGGCTCATCGGCCTCTGCTTCGGAGACGATGACCAGGATGTCTTTCCAGCTCATGCGACGACACTCCGGTTTACGCGGGCGGGAGAACCAAACTATACGCCTGCGCGCCGCCATCGGCGACACAATTCCGGAACATCTTGCCGGCGGGGGTTGAAGCGGCTTTGCGCCTGCGCAATCTCATCAACTGAACTCAGGGAAACACGCAAGATGAGCCAAGCGTTCCGGTCCGACGCCTATATCGACGGCAAATGGCGCGCGAGCGCCAAGCGCTTTGCGGTCTACAATCCCGCCACCCAAGAGGTGATTGCGCACGTCCCCGATCTCGGCGCCGCCGAAACGGAAGAAGCGATCGAAGCCGCGCACCGCGCTTTTCCGGCTTGGGCGGCCAAGTCGGCCAAGGAGCGCGCGGTGGTGATGCGCGCCTGGTACGATCTGATGATGGCCGATCTCGACCGGCTGGCGCGCCTCATCTCGCTCGAAGGCGGCAAACCAGTCGCAGAAGCAAAAGGCGAAGCCGCGTATGGCGCAAGCTTCGCCGAATGGTTCGGCGAAGAGGCCAAGCGCGCCTATGGCCGCGTCATCCCCACCACGACGGCGACGCGGCGCTATGTGACCATGAAGCAACCGATCGGCGTTTGCGCGGCGGTGACGCCCTGGAATTTCCCGATGGCGATGATCACGCGCAAAGCCGCACCCGCCCTCGCCGCCGGCTGCACCATCGTGCTGAAGCCGCCCCAGCAAACGCCGCTGACGGCTTTGGCGCTAGCCGAGCTGGCGGAGAAGGCCGGCGTTCCAGCTGGCGTGTTCAGCGTCGTCACCACCAGCGACGCCGGCAGCGTCGGCAAAGTCATGTGCGAGAGTCCGCTGGTGCGGAAATTCTCGTTCACCGGCTCGACCGAAATCGGCAAGAAGCTGGGCGCCGCCTGCGTCGGCTCGACGGTGAAGCGGCTATCGCTTGAACTCGGCGGCAACGCGCCGCTGATCGTGTTCGCTGACGCTGACCTCGATCTCGCCGTCAAAGGCACGATCATGTCGAAGTTCCGCAACGCTGGCCAAACCTGCGTCTGCGCCAACCGCATTTTGGTGGAGGATGCGATCTACGATGCGTTCTCGAAGAAGCTGGCGGACGCCGTCGCTAAACTGAAAGTTGGCCCTGGCGATTCCGAGGGCGTCGAGATCGGGCCGTTGATCGATCAGAAAGCGATTGAGAAAGTCGAACGCATGGTCGCCGAAGCTTTGGCCTCCGGCGCCACGGCGCTAACCGGCGGCACGAAACACGCCGCCGGCGCGCAATTCTACACGCCGACCGTGCTCACCGACGTCACCCGCGAGATGCGCGTCAACACCGAGGAAATTTTCGGCCCGGTCGCGCCGCTCATTCGCTTCAAGACCGAAGACGAAGCCGTCGCCATCGCCAACGATACGCCGTTTGGCCTCGCGAGTTACTTTTTCACCAAGGACGTCCACCGCGCCTGGCGCGTGGCCGAGCGCATCGAGTCCGGCATGGTCTCGATCAATGACGGCATCTTCTCCAACGAAGTCATCCCCTTCGGCGGCTGGAAAGAAAGCGGCCTCGGCCGCGAAGGCGGCGTCGAGGGGTTGGAGGAATATTTGGAGACGAAGTTCGTGAACTTCGGGGGTTTTGCTCAGCCGTGAACAATAAGCACGCCGTCATCCCGGGCGAGCGGAGCGAGACCCGGGACCCAGGGGCCGCGAACTGTGCGTTTGCCCCTGGGTCCCGGATGCCGCTCCGCGGCTCCGGGATGACGGTTTGAGTTGATGCAGCGCAACGCGTGACCAGCCACGGCTTCGTCTACGTCCTCGGCAGCGCGCTGGGCGCCGACCGGCGCACCTATGTCGGCTGGTCCGTCGACATCGACTCGCGCCTCGCTCTGCACAATGCCGGCCTCGGCGCGCGCTCGACGCGCGGGCGCGCCTGGGTGCTGCTCTACGCCGAGCGTTATCCCACACGCCGCGAAGCCATGAGCCGCGAATGGTTCTTGAAGCGCGACCGCCGCTTCCGCGCTATGCTGGCCAAGCTGCTCTAACAGATATGGACCCATGACCCTTTCCTACGCCATCTACGATGTCTTCACCGACACGCCCTTCGCCGGCAATCCGCTCGCCGTCGTCTTCGGCGCCGATGCCCTGAGCGACGCGCAGATGCAAACCATTGCGCGCGAGTTCAATCTTTCCGAGACGATCTTCGTGCGAGCGCCGGATTACGCCCAGCACGCCGCCAGCGTCCGCATCTTCACGCCGACCAAGGAGCTGCCATTCGCCGGCCACCCGACCATCGGCTGCGCCATCGCGCTGGCCGAGAAGAACCACGACAACATCGCCGCCGCTAACGACGTGCTGCTGGTGCTGGAAGAACGCATCGGCCCGGTGCGCTGCGGCGTGAAGGTGTCGACCGATGGCGCCAGCTTTGCCGAGTTCAACGTGCCGAAAGTCTCCGAGCCTGCCGGCGATGGACCGAGCGTCGAGGCGGCGGCGAAAGCGCTTGGCCTCGGGCTTGCCGACATCGGCTTCGACGCGCACACGCCTTCCCTGTTCAATGCCGGCGTGACGTTCGCGATGATCCCGGTCGTCTCGCGCGAAGCGCTGGCGCGGGTAAAGCTCACCAGCAGCGAGACTTCCGCCACGCTCGGCGCGACTGAGGTCTTCATCTACACGCGCGCCGAAGCGGATGCGGCGCACGCTTTCCAGGCGCGCATGTTCGCGCCCGAGATCGGCATCGTCGAGGACCCCGCCACCGGCAGCGCCGCCGCGGCGTTCGCCGGCGTGCTGGCGCGCTTCGAGGACTTGCCGGACGGTTGGCACACGCTGCCGATCCTGCAGGGCGTCGAGATGGGCCGGCCGTCGCTGATCGGGCTTGAGGTCGGGATAAAGGGCGCAAAGCTCAGCGGTGCGCGCATCGCCGGCAAAGCCGTGAAAATCGCCGAGGGCGTGCTATTCTGCTGAGCACATTCATGAACCCGCAATCGCTCCCCGCCTGGCTCTACACCGATCAGCGCTTCTTCGAGCTGGAGCGCGAGAAGGTGTTCGCGCAGGCGTGGCACATCATGGGCCACGTCAGCGACGCGCCCAACACCGGCGATTATCTGACGCTCGATATCCTCGGCGAACGCGTCGTCACCGTGCGCGGCGAAGATGGCGCCCTCCGCAGCTTCCACAATGTCTGCCGCCACCGCGCCGGCAAGATCGCCACCGAAGCCCGTGGCTCGTGCGGACACCGCCTTGTCTGCCCGTACCACGCCTGGAGCTACAAGCTCGACGGCGGCTTCGCCGGCGCGCCGAAATGGCAAGGCTTTGAAAATCTCGACGCCGCGGAACTAGCGCTGAAGCCGGTCGAACAGGAGATCGCGTTCGGCTTCATCTTCATCCGCTTCGCACCTGGCCTGCCCAGCGTTGCCGAAATGATGGCGCCCTATGCTGAGGAGCTGGCGGCGTTCGACCTGGAAAAGCTCGTGCCGAACGGCCGCGTCACGCTGCGGCCGCGTCCGGTGAACTGGAAGAATGTCGGCGATAATTATTCCGATGGCATGCACATCCCGGTCGCGCATCCGGGGCTGTCGCGCCTGTTCGCGGGCTCCTACCGCATCGAAGCCAAGCCATGGATCGATAAGATGTGGGGGCACATCAGCGAGACGCCGTCGAACCACTGGCCGGAGCGGCAGTATCAAAAGTTGCTCGACAGCTTCACGCACCTTCCGCCGGAGCGCCGGCGCCTCTGGGCCTATTACAAACTCTGGCCCAACGTCGCCTTCGACATCTACCCCGACCAAGTCGACTTCATGCAATTCATCCCGGTCTCGGCCACGCAAACGATGATCCGCGAGATCGCTTATGTGCACCCGGGCGCCAGCCGCGAGATGCGCGCGGCGCGGGCGCTCAACTGGCGCATCAACCGCCAAGTCAACGCCGAGGACACGGTGCTGATCGAAGGGGTGCAGCAAGGCATGGAAAGCTCCAGCTACGCCACCGGCCCTCTTTCGCCCTCGGAAGTGTGCCTGATCTCGTTCGGCAACCGCATGCGCGACCTCATCCCGGAAGCGAGGCTCGAGCGCGCGCCGGCCTAGCGGCCTCAGATTGGCGAGAATTCCGCTAGCGCCAGGGCCTTGTCGTCGTCGCGCGCCAGCTCGAAGGACGAGCAGCAGCGGGCGCAGTAGGCGACGTCGCCTACGATGGTGCGGAAGGTGGAACGGCGGCGTTGCAGCGGCGTGTCGCACGTCGGGCAAGGCTCGCCGATTTTTTTCTCGAGCATTGGTGCGTTCTCCGAGCCTCCAAGGTTGCGCGTTAATGCTGAACGAAACCTTATCGGCCTCTCAGCACCGGACTAACCACTAGGATGCGCGCAAGGTCCGCACCGGACGCGGTCCGCACGCAGATGTGAATACCGGCGCCCCGGCCATGCCTCGCTCGCACCGCCGCAAAGCGTGCGCCGCGTCGCGCTCTATCGCCATGGTCCAAGGGACTTACGTCGCACGTGCTAGCCGCGCCGGTTCAGGCTTTCTTCTTGGCCCGCTTGGCTTTCGCCTTCGGCGCCGCCAGCGCGTGCGCGGCTTTGAGCGCCGAGTGCACCGTCGCCTCGTCCGCGGCGCGCAGATCGCAGCGGGCCATGCCCATGCGGCCCCAACCTCCGGGCAGCGGCGCGATCACGCCGGGCGCCTGTTCGACGAAAAATTCCTGCGTCGGCGGATCGAACATCAGGTTCACCGCCGCTTCGTCGGGCGGCAGCGTCGCGAAGATTTTGCGGGTGGTGCGGAAGGCGGGCCGGTCGACGTGCACAACCTCGCTGGCGCCTTCGAGCGACAACGCCAGTTTCCGCACACGCGTTTTGGTTACGGGCATGCGGCCTTATACATGGCCCGCCCCCGCCTCACACCCGTAGGCGCGACGGCGCTTCCTGGCCTGGCCACATCGGGGCCGGCAGCGCGGCCAGCGCGGGCTTAGCGAAGAGGTAGCCCTGCATCAGATCGACGCCGAGATCGCGCAGTACCTCGTACTCGCCCACCGTCTCGACGCCTTCGCAGATCGGCATAACGCCGAGATCGCGCAGCATATGCAGCGTGTGGCGCACGACAGTTTGCTTCACGCTGCTTTTCTCGAGACCGCGAATGAGGTCCATGTCCAACTTGACCATGTCCGGCTGAAATTCGGACAACAGGCCAAGGCCGGCGTAGCCCGCGCCGAAATCATCGATCGCGGTCTTGAAGCCCATCGAGCGATAGACGCGCAGGATGTTGAGCACGTGCGCCGAATCTAGGCGCTCGACTTCGGTGAACTCGAACACGATGTTCTGCAGCGGGAACTTGGTGCGCATCGCCGCCGCCAGCGTCAGGCGAATGCAGGCGCGCGGTTCATAGACGGCGTTCGGCAAGAAGTTGATCGAAAGCATCGCGCCGTCGTCAGCGAGCTTCAGGTCAGCGGCCAGTTCGATCGCCTTGACGCGGCAATTCTGGTCGAAAGCGTAGCGGTTCTCCTCGGAGACTTGCGCCAGGACGGAGCCTGCACTCTGCCCCTCAACGCCGCGCACCAAAGCTTCGTGCGCGAACACGGTCTCGGTGCGGACGTCCACGATCGGCTGAAACGCCATTGAAATCGGGAGGTCAAAGGCGGCGCCGTCGCGGCAGCCGTTGCAAGTCGCGGTCATGATCGGCTCAACAATTAGCCCGCATCTCCCAGATGGAAGCTAGATTTTCGCCCTAATTGAGTCGATTCTGCTATATTAATCAATATGGTAGTC
>Ga0163146_10000169_pt1 | contig 88382 bp, 69 predicted proteins | sample OliLakLV19MP7G1_FD_148648 | JGI IMG/M metagenome (GOLD analysis project Ga0163146, IMG submission 148648) | Freshwater microbial mat bacterial communities from Lake Vanda, McMurdo Dry Valleys, Antarctica - Oligotrophic Lake LV.19.MP7.G1 | ecosystem: Environmental > Aquatic > Freshwater > Lake >... | reverse complement strand
GTCCTCAAATACAACGATCCGGTTTTGGTCAACTGCCCAGCCGCCCCGCTATCTCCGGACGCCCAGGCACTGATTGAGTTATTGGAGACGGCGGCGGATGAGGGCATTGCTGTGGGCGGGTGATGCAGGTCGCGGCAATCGGCTTATCCAAATCGGATTCGGACGACAACGAGCGGGTTAACTAGCCAAGCCCTTCGCTGGCCGTAGGCTCGGCGTACGAATGCCGACGTGATGATTCCGGAGCAATCAACGGGGTGGAGGAGCTTTCGCAAGTGTCCACTCTTGGTCGAGCGATCTGAATGTGAACGTCTCCGAGTTTGCCGACGCATTTACTTTTCAGAACCAGCCAATCTATGCCTTCGTCCAAACCTCGCGATCGCCAGCGCGGACTGCTAAAGCAACCGATCCTTACGCGGCAGCGCACATTCGATGACGCTGCCGCGCGGCGAGCGCGTCAGGATCCGCAGTACACCACCCAGCGCCTCCAGTCGTTCGCGCATGCTGGTCAGGCCCAGGCCCTTGCGACGTGCGTTGGGAATGCCATCGCCGTCGTCGCAGATGCTGAGCATCAACATGCGCTGCGAGGTCTGCGCTATGACCTCCACAAAACTTGCGTTGGCGTGTTTGATGACGTTGGAAACGGCCTCTTGGCAGACGCGGTACAAAGCTTCCTCGTGCGCCAGGTCCTGCTGCGCATAGCCGTCGAACTGCATGCGCAATCGGATGTTTTCCGGCAGCATGCGTTGCAGCAAGGGCTCCAGCGCCGCGGGCAGACCCTCATCGCGCAAGCGTTCGAACCCGATCAAAGCGCGGCTGCTCTTGGAAATGTCGTGGCGCTTTTCGGTCGGGGTCAACTCACGCAGCAAGGCACGCAACTCGGCGAACCCGGTCTGCGCCAGATCGTGCACGCGCAAGGCACGACGCTCACCTTCCAGCGGATCGCGCCGCCAAGCCTGCGGCAGACTTTGCGACAACAGGCTGATCGAGCTCAGGATTTGAGTGACGTTGTCATGCAACTCGCGCGCCAGCCGCTGGCGCTCGGCGAGAATCGCCGCCTCCTGCGAGAGCAGTGCAAGCCGCTTGTTCTCGATCGCTACCGCCAAGTGACTGGCGACAATCTCCAGACTGGTGACGTCGACCCGGTCGAATGCGGTCTGTGATTCCACGTTGAGTACACCGAGCACTTGACCGCGCAACTGGATCGGGATGGCCAGCTCAGCCTGTGGCGGGGTGATGCCAGGGGGCGTGACGTAGCGTGGGTCGGCCGCGACATTATTCACCAGCTGGGTACATTTTTCTCGCGCGGCAGCACCCATGATGCCGAGCGTTATCGGCATCCGGTCCTCGTGCTGGATACGTCGCTTGTAGTCACCGCCGCGAATGCGGATCACCAGAATGCCCGGATCAGTCGGCTCGATCAGCGGGATGTCGACATTGGCGAAGCCCAGAGTCTGATGCACGGCATCGGCAACGCGTTGCAGCATCAGTTCCAGATCGCCGCTCAGATTGACCGTTGCAGTGACTTTGGCGATCAACGCGAAGCGCGCGGCACGACGGCGTTCCTCGCTGTAGCGACGGGCATTGTCGATGGCGATGGCGGTATGCCGCGCAAACAGTTCCAACAGTGCCAGGTCTTCCGCATCGAACGTCTTCGGCGACGCCGCGCCGACACCGAAGAAACCCACCAGCCGTCCGCGCCAAAGAATCGGCAATCCGATCACGCGATTGTCGGCCAGTTCGCTCAAGGTGATCAGTGCCAGATCACCATAACGCGCCAGCACCGCCTGCCCGCTGTCCAACACGTGGCCGGCCAGTCCCTCGCCGCGGCGCATCTCGGAACCCAGTTCGCGCGCCGGCATCCGGTAAACTGCCTCGGTTCGAATCACTTCGCGCGTCGCATCGTAGAGCCCGATACTCCCATCATCGGCACCGATCAACTCGCAGGCACTTTGCACAATGCGCGCCAACAGCGGTGCCAACTCGAGCTCGCTGGAGATGTCCTCGACCATCTGCCTCAAGGCCATATGCCGCTCGCGTTCGTTGGGGCGCTTCTGCATGGTCGAGGCTAGAGGGGTTGCGACACAGGCACTACCGACGAAAGACAGGTGACATCCGGCACATGCCGGTGCCAATCGAAACGCAGAAACAAATCTTGCCAGACTTTATCCAACGGCGCGGTCAGCTGCATGCGACCGCCATTGACCGGATGGTCGAACTCCAGCTGGCAAGCGTGCAACAACAATTGACGCACGCCAAATTCACTTTGGAACAGGCGATTGTGCTCGGTCCGGCCATGGCTGGTATCGCCAATCAAATGATGTGAAATGTGATGCAGATGTTTACGAATCTGGCGATAGCGTCCGCTATGCGGGCTGGCCTCGATCAGAGCGTAACGCTGTTGCGGATACTTGCCGAGCGCAATGTCCACGGTGCGCGTCGCCAGCGTGCGAAACCGCGTCAAAGCCGGCTTGCGCTGGGAGTTGTCGCGCACATCAGGCAGCGCATAGTCGATCTCGCCGGTGGCCGCTGGCCAGCCACGAACGACACCCAGGTAGCGCTTGCACACGCTGCGCTGCATGAACTGGCGCCCGAGCGCTGCCGCTGCCGCGCTATTGCGCGCAGCCAGCACCAGGCCGCTGGTGGCGCGGTCCAGGCGATGTACCAGATGAATGCTGCCGCCGACCTGTTGACGCAGAGTGTCCTGCAAGTCCACATCGACGTCGATGGCCATGCGCGTGGCATGGGCAAGCAGGCCGGCGGGTTTGTTGACCGCGATCAAGTGCTCGTCCTGATAGAGAATGTCGATCTGCATGCGGACATTGTAGCCGCCGTCTTTGTGTCATCTTGTGCCCGTTTACTACTGGACAGCGTCCCATGAATCCCTCGTCGCTGCAGGATCTGTTGAACCAAACCGTCGCGCTGTCGCCGACCCAGCGCGCCGAACATTTGCGTCAGCTGCGGGAAACCGACGCGGCCTGCGCCGAGCAGCTGCAAACTGCGCTCGCTGCGCATGACCAGAAATCCACGCAACAGCGCGGCGACATCTCGGATACGACAGCGCTGCAACCTGATCGGCTTGGCGATTTCCGCGTGTTGTCGTTGATTGGGCAGGGCGGCATGGACACGGTCTATCTGGCCGAACAGGACAATCCGCGGCGCAACGTGGCGCTCAAGGTGATGCACCCGGCTGGCAACGATCACGACCCGGCGCAGCGTTATGCATCGGCTTCGGAATTGGGCGCAGACATCGAGCGTTATCTGTGCGACGAGCCGATTCTGGCGCGGCCACCAGGCGCCTGGTACGTGGCTCGGAAATTCGCGCGACGGCATCGCGTCTTGGTCGCCGCTTCGCTGATCGGTGTGCTGGCATTGCTCGCCAGCGCGGTGTTCGGGTTGAATGTGGCGTGGCGCGAGCGTGAAGCCCGGCAGTCGGCAGAACGCAATGCGGCGATCAGCACCTCGGTGCAGCAATTCATGGACGAAATGTTCCAGGCGGCAATGCCGGAATCGGCGTTGGGCCGCGAGGTCAGCGTGCGCGAAGTCGTCGATCAGGCCACCCTGCGCTTGCAGCATTCCCCGCCCGGCGATCCGCTGGTTGCGGCACAGGCCGCAGTGGCTCTGGCCCGCGTCAATTTTTCGTTGGGTCGTCTCAAACAGGCGCAAGAACTGGTCAACGCTGCCGGTATGACCCTGGACCGGCAGGGCGCAGCAGCGCAGACCGCGCGCTTTGAAACCGCGATCCTCAGCTTGAAGATTCGCGCCGCACGCGAGGTCGACGCTGAAGCCGAGCAGGGCGCGCGCGAACTGGTCGCCAAGATCACGCAAACACTTGGCCGGTTCGACCCACTAGGATTCGAAGCCAGAAATCTGCTCGGCGACATTCTCCTGCGACAAAGCAAATTCAAGCAAGCCATCGAGCAGTACGGTCAGGTGCTGGGAACGCCATTGGACCAATTGCCGGACGAGCATCCGGTTCGTGAGACCGCGCTCGGCAATCTTGCCGTCGCGTTGCGCGGCGCGGGTGACCTGAAGGCAGCCATCGCAGCTTTCACGCGACTCGAGCAAGAGCTATCCACGCGCCGCGGTGCCGAGCATCCGGCGACGCTGACCGTGGTCAACGACCTCGCCATCGCGCTGCAGAATACTGGCCAGCATGAGCGAGCGCTGGCGCTGTACGACCGCGCCTACGCGGGGCGCATCAAAGTGCTGGGGCCAACGCACCCGGACGCGCTCAATGTGCTGCAGAACCGCGCCACGCTGTTGATCCAGACTGGAAAATCGGCAGAGGCCGAACCGGTCTTGCGCAACCTGCTGGAGAGTTTGCGCAAGGCGCGGCAGCCAAGCCATCCAGCGGTGCTGGTAGCAATGAATTCGCTCGCCTATGCGCTGGAAGATCTCAATCGATTGGGCGAGGCCGAAAAGGTCTATCGCGATACGCTGGCGATCCAGACCGAAACAAAAACGGCGTTTTCGGAAACCTTCGGCACACGCAACAACCTGGCCATGCTGTTGATGCGTCAGGGTGACTTGAAAGCAGCAGAGCAGGAGTTCATAAAGGTGCTCGACGCGGCAGCGGAACACCTTGGCCCTGACCATCCCTACGTAGTGATTTTCGCCAACAACTATGGCGAATGCCTGACCCGCATGCGCCGCTTTGATCAGGCCGAGTCGCTGCTGTTGAAGACGCAGTCGACACTGGCCCAGACGCTGGGACCCAAGCATGATCGGGTAGCGAAGGCGCGCGCGCGATTGGCGGATCTTTACGACGCCATGCAGCAGCCTGAGCGCGCCGCGCCTTGGCGTCGACCGCCGGTTCAAGCGCCGCATTGAATGCGGACACGCAGCAACCGCACAGTAAGCGTCCACTGAATCGTCCACAGGATCAAAGCCATGCCGCGCGCGAACCCAACACTCCAGCAAGGCCCCATCAGCATCCGCAGACTGGATAGCATCACTGCGCTCAAAGCCGCGCACAAGGTAATGGCCGAACTGCGACCGCATCTGGATCTGCAACAATTTCTCGTCCTGGTGCAGGAAATGCGCGGTGAAGGCTATCGCGTGGCTGGCCTGTTCGATGGTGGAACGCTCCGGGCAGTGGCCGGCTATCGCGTACTGACCATGTTGGTGCGCGGCCGAAGTCTGTACGTCGATGATCTGGTCACCACCGCCGAAATGCGCGGCAAGGGCTACGGCAAACTGTTGCTCGACTGGTTGATGCGCGAGGCACGACGACAACGCTGCAACGAATTCCATCTTGACTCTGGCGTGCAACGCTTTGCTGCACATGCCTTCTATTTTTCGCGTGGCCTGCATATCGCCAGCTATCACTTCGCAACCGGATTGAAGTAGCGCGCTTTGCACGTGCACACCCCGTGCGCCACGCCGGGCAGACCAGCGCTGCACGTTGCGCCCGACGTGTCGCAGCGGCCGATGCTCGGCCAATGCCTTTGACGCCCGCGGACGAAGGGGCGCCAGGCGATCACTTCGCGCGGCACTGGATCAAACTGTTGCGCTGCCCATGATCTCCGCTGCGGGCTCGGCGCGTATGTGTTGATCAGGTACGGCAAGGTGCCGCACCAATCAACGCCCAAAGCTGCGTGGCTCAGTTCAGCCCAATGCATGGCGCACAACAAGCACACAGGACTACTTCCATGAAACGTACACTGCTCACCGCGACGCTGGCGCTTTGTTTGATAAGCGCTGTGCACGCAGATACAACCGGTCCGGCCTCGTCACCACCGGAATTTGGCAAAGACCTCTCCGTTGACATCTCTTCGGGGTTCGGCGCGGAAGGCAAACGCGCCGGTCTGGCCAATGAAACCTGGCGCTGGAACGGCGTAGCCCGCATTAATGACAACGACACGTCGGACATGCAGACATTGCTGACAACGACAAAATCACTCGACGAAGCGGATACACAAAGCGAGCGTCGCGGTCCGCGCGCATCACATCAACGCTGGATCGCGGTGAATTTGGATACCGGCTTCGAATACAGCGTCGACATGCCACGTGCATTTGCCCACCAGATTCATCGCTACGCCGAATCGACCGGTTCGAACATGGGCGACCCACGCGCCAACAACCAGCCGCAGCAGATCGACGCCGCGCTGCCCGAAGCCAAAGGTTGGAGCAACGGCGTTGACACGCGAACACGCCGCTTTGACAACACCAGCTACCCCTTTCGCGCCATGGGCCAGATGGCCGGCAGTGAGATCTCCGGTTGTTCCGGCACGCTGATCGCACGCAACATCGTGCTGACAGCCGGGCATTGCATCTACAACCGCAGCTCAGATTCATTCTATTCCAAGGCTGCGACGCGATTCCGTCCGGGTCGCGAAGGCGAATGCAACGACGCTAGTTGCGAACCTTACGGTGCGCACGATGCGATCTGGTACTTCACTCCGGCCGAGTTCCGCGAAAACGCCAACCCCTGGCCCTACGACTACGGCATCATGGTGGTGCGCGGATATCCCGGCGACCAAACCGGCTGGCTCGGTTACTACGCGCTGAGCGACGACGCGATGCAGGACTACTGCGACGACACGCTGATGAGCACTGGCCGCTGCTTCAACCGCGGCTACCCAGCCTGCGGCCTGTCAGGCGCGCCCGCAGTTTGCGAACAGGGTTGGGCTTACCAGGACACCAACAACTGCCAGATCGGTGGTTTCGGCTCAGCGGTAAACGACGGCTGGAACTCGCGCGTTCGCGTCAGCTGCGACTACAGTGGCGGGCATTCCGGCTCAGCCCTGTTCACCGATGCCTGGGCGGGCAACAAGAAGGTTGTATTTGGCGTGGCCAGCACTCAGGATAACAACGTCGAATTCCCGAACGTGTTTCGTCGCATCACACCCAACGTGCTGGATGCCATCAGCTACTTCAAGGCAGCCTACCCGTAATAACCGCAGCGTTGAACACGCGGCCAATTGCGCCGCGTGTTCGACGCAAGCGTCAGCTGCGTGACAGGTCACAACCTGGATTGGCGTAAGCAGGGATGATCATGCTGACGCGAATCCGGAGTGCAGACATGTGGCGTTTCCTGTTGGTTCTGATGCTGTTGATGGTAGGCCACGCCCAGGCGGCGCCACTGATCTGGTACGCCGATGCGCCCCGCGCCGGATTGCTGGACGGTAGCTGGACCTCTCACGATCTAGCCAACACCACGCCGGTGCATGCCGGTACTTTTTCGATTCGCATGGAGCCGGACTTTTACGGTGGCGTGTCGCTTTACAACCGTGCTGAGAAAATCCGCTTCGACGCCTATCAGTCGCTCACTTTGTGGGTGCACGGTGGCACCGCCGGGGCACAGCGTCTGGAGTTGTTGCTCAACTACGAGGGGCTCAATGTCGCTTCGTTGAACATCAACAACTATGTTAGTGGCGGCGCCATTGCCGCCAACACCTGGCGTCAGGTGACCATTCCTTTCGATGCCGTTACCACGCTCACCCACGGCGCTTTCGATGGCGTGATCGTGATGGACTTTTCCGGCAACAATCAGGGCGTGGTCTACCTTGATGATATTCAGTTCAACGAGCGCGTGACGCCGCTTACGGCTGCCAATGTGACGGCGACGGTGAACCTGGGCGTGAACCGGCGCGCCATCGATCCGGATATCTATGGCGTCAATTTCGGCAGCGATGCCCAGCACGCCGATCTGCGCTATCCGCTGCGCCGCTCGGGCGGCAACAGCACGACGCGGTTGAATTGGGAGTCCGATTCGCACAACACCGCATTCGATTATTTCTACCAGAATATCGCCGATGGTTCGGGCACTGGCCTTCCGGGCAATTCGACGATCAATCAATTCATCGAATCGACGCGTGCCCAGGGTGGCGATGCGATCGTGACGATTCCGATCATAGGCTGGAAGCCCATCGGCGATCGCATCAAGCGCTGGGGTTTCTCCATCACCAAGTACGGCCCGCAGGACAGCAATGAATGCGCGATCTACAACCCGGCGCCGCCATGGTGCAGTGCGGATGCTGGCAATGGCGAATGCGCCAATGTAGTCAACAACACCGGTTTCTGCGTCAACGGCAAGATCGTCAACAACGCCATCAGCGACACCTCTGTGGCGCAAACCGTAGCCAATATCCAGAGTTGGGTCACGCACCTGTTGTCTCGTCCTGGCGCCACCACGCCCGGTACCACGCGCATGTATTCGCTGGACAACGAACCGATGCTGTGGAACTCCACGCATCGCGATATCCATCCAGCGCCGCCGACCTATGACGAGATCTGGACACGCGGCCGTGATGTGGCATTGGCGATCAAGTCGATCGACGCACAGGCCAAGGTGATGGGGCCGGTCACCTGGGGATGGTGCGACTTATTCACCTCGGCGGCCGATGCCGCCATTGGGCCCAGCTGCGTCGATGGTCCCGATCGCCAGAATCACGGTGGAATGCCCTACGTTGAGTGGTATCTGCAACAGGTCTGTGCGCACGAGACGCAATTCGGCGTCCGGCCAGTTGACTATCTCGACATACATTTCTATCCACAAGGCAACGTTACCGGACTTGGCGGTTCGTCTGATTCCGAGTTGCCCGATGACTCGGCGCGGCGTCTGCGTTCACTTCGTGAACTCTACGACCCGAGTTACACATCGGAGTCCTGGGTCGGTGATCAGGTTCAGCTGTTGCCGCGGCTGCGCGCGTGGATGAACGCACGCTGCCCGGCGATGAAACTGGCGCTCACTGAATACAAGTGGGGGCCGGATCGAGGCCCGAGTGGCGCGTTGGCCCAGGCCGAGGCGCTGGCAATTTTTGGCCGCGACGGCGTCGACCTGGCGGCACGCTGGGTAGCGCCTGCCGATGGCTCGCTGAGCGAGACCGCCTTTCGCATGTATCTCGACTACGACGGGTTGAATACACGCGTGATTGGCGACAGCGTGCAGACGCTGTCCAGCAACGCGGCTGAACTGGGCGCGTATGCCGTCGATCAGGCCGGAACCAAACTGCGCGTGCTGTTGTTCAATCGTGCTACCGCACCGCGCAACATCACGCTGAATCTGTCGAGTGCGCTCAATGGTTCCTGGCAGGTTTACCGCTTCGATGCTGGCCAGCCGTTGATCCAAATCGGCAGCGGATCGATCAATGGCACCAGCCTGACCTTGAATGCGGTACCCGGCCGTTCCGCCACGCTGCTGGTGTTGCCATCACCGGGAGCCGTGAGCGGCGAACTATTTGGCAACGGCTTCGAATAAACACCGCGGGTGCACCAGCCATTGTTGCAGGAGGCTGTTGTGGGAGCGGCGTAAGCCGCGATGCGTTCGTGGTAGTTCATTCTTCCACCATCCAGTTGCACTCACTTGGACCGCGTGCCTCACGACATCGCTCCGTTAGGGAAGGTCTGAATAAGTCACCACTTCGTCTTCGCCACACGGCTTATTGCTTGCCAAACCCCCGCTCTCAACAGCGGAGCTGGTCGCTCTCAACAGCGGAGCTGGTCAACCTGCGGTTTTTCGCCCCCTGACTCAGGGGGCGATCGCGGCTCCGGACTTGTTCAGAGCTTCCTTAGGACGCACTCCCGTTCCATCTGCCAAAACTGCGCCACGCATCACCGATGTCCCGCGGATACTGCTTTAGTCTTGCTCGCGAAATCATTGGGGAACACTGGATGCACAAGCTCGTATCGATCAGCTGGCAGCGTTTGCTGCTATGCAGCCTGTTATGGATAACGCCGTCGTTGCATGCACAGGTTCTGTTCGGGGATGGCTTCGAGAACAACGTGGCGGGGCCGTTCAACGACATCGACGCGGCGCGCTTTCTGGATCAGGCCACGTTTGGACCGCGCCCGCAGGACATCGCGCGACTGCGCCAACTCGGCTATACCGCCTGGCTGGAAGAGCAGTTCAACGCCGCGATCTCGTTGGAGACGCCGCACCTGGACTGGATCAGGACACGCCCCTCCGGACAGAACGGCGTCTATCGGCAGGCGCGATTGGAAGCGTGGCTGACGCACGCCGCGCAACTGGCCGATCCGTCCAGCCCGTTGCTCACCCACAATGATCAACTGCGGCAGCGCGTGGCGTTTGCGCTGTCCGAACTGATGGTGGTGTCCGACAGCAATGCGGCGCTGTTGTTTCAGCAATGGGGTCTGGCCAACTATAACGATCTGCTCGCGCAGAATGCCTTCGGCAATTATCGAACGTTGCTTGAAGCTGTGACCAAACACCCGGCGATGGGCACGTTTCTGAATATGCTCGGCAATCGCAAACCGAATGCGACGCTGAATATCCGCCCGGACGAAAACTACGCGCGCGAAGTGCTGCAACTGTTTTCGATCGGGTTGAACCAACTCAATCTGGATGGCACCGAAGTACTGGTCGGTGGCCAGCCCGTTCCCACTTACAACCAGAACGTGGTGCGCGGTTTTGCGCACGTATTCACCGGTTGGAACTGGCCTGGATGCAGCGTCGCCGACTACGACGACTGCGCCCCCGGCAACCCCTATGACCCCGAGTGGGTCCAACCGATGCAGGCAGTCGAGGGTTTGCACGACACCACCACCAACAAGCAATTGTTGAACTATGCCGGCGTCGCGCTGCCCGTTGGCCTGCTGGTGAGCGGCGGCAACGCCCAGCAGGAGATGACCGCTGCGCTCGACAATGTGTTCTTTCACCCCAACGTCGGCCCGTTCGTCGCACACCATCTGATTCAACGTCTGGTTACCAGCAATCCGACACCGGCCTATGTGCAGCGCGTGGCGACGGTGTTCAATAACAATGGCAGCGGCGTGCGTGGCGATCTCAAGGCGGTGGTGAAGGCGGTGCTGATGGACGCAGAAGCGCGCTTCGGACAGCAGAGCACACCGGCTACGTTTGGCAAGATGCGCGAACCCCTGTTCAAGCTGGTGCAGGTGTGGCGGCTGACCACGCCGCGTTCGGTGAACGGCCGCATTAATCTGATCGCCGCTCCGCATGAGCAATACGGCCAATCGCCGCTAAGCGCGCCGTCGGTGTTCAATTTCTTCAAGCCAGACTATGCGCAGCCCGGCGAAATCCGCAACGCAGGGCTGGTCTCGCCCGAGTTCCAGATTGCTACCGACACGCTGCTGGTTTCCGGTCCGAACGACTACGGCTGGCGTATCTTCTATTTCTACGTCGGCAGTCCTTACAGCTACGCGCAAGATCCAGATCAAATGCTGATGGACTATGCCGAGTTGCGTGGCCTCGCCGCCAATCCGGCGCAGCTGGTCGAACGCATCAATCTGGCGTTGCTCGCCGGGCGCATGTCGGAGTTCATGAAGCAGGTGCTGGTCACCCGTTTGAATGCGCTGCCGATGACCGATGCCGGATTGTTACGGGTACAGCACGCGCTGTATCTGACCCTGATCTCGCCCGAATACTCCATCCAGAAATAGGCCACGACCATGAACTTCAACCGTCGCGAGTTCCTGCGTCGTTCCATCCACACCGCGCTCGGTGGTGCGGGTTTGTATACCGCGCTGGGTAACCTGCAACTGGTCTCTGCTGCTGCCCGAAACAATATCGGCAATGGCGCACCTGGCGACTACAAAGCCCTGGTCTGCGTGTTCCTGTTTGGCGGCAATGACAGCTGCAACACCATCGTACCCTACAGCGCACCGCACTACGGTATCTATCAGGCAACCCGGCCTGCGGTCGCACTCAGTCAGGCGTCGATCGCGGCGCGATCATTGATGCCACAGGCGATTACGCCGGGCCTTCCCGGTGGGCCACCTAGCGATGGCGCGAGTTATGGTCTGCATACCGCCATGCCGGAGCTGCGCAGTCTGTTCAACAGCCAACGTGCCGCGATCGTCGGCAATGTCGGCACGCTGCTCGGGCCGATCACCCAGGCGCAATATCAGAACGGAACGCATGCGGCGCCGCCGCAGTTGTTTTCACACGATGATCAGGCCAACTACTGGCAGACCTCGCGCCCCGAAGACAGCAATGCCAACGGCTGGGGCGGGCGCATCGCTGATCTGCTGTACGCGACCAACAGCAATCAGCAGTTGCCGATGACCATTTCCATTTCCGGTCAGAACTTGTTCCAGCGCGGCGCCAATATCAATCAGTACGTGATGGGCGCTAGCGGTGTGCCGCCGATCGAGTTCCTGGAAATTTACCAGAACGAACTTGGCGTCGATGCCTACAATGCGCTGATGGCGCAGGGTACGCAGGCGCATATGTTTGAGCGCGGCTACGCCAGCGCAATGCGCCGCTCGGTTGCCACCTATGAAATGGTCAACACCGCATTGAACGCGGCCACGCCGCTGACCACAACCTTCTCCAACGGCACCCTCGGTCAGCAGCTGCGCATGGTGGCGCAGATGATCAATGTACGCGCCGCGTTGGGCATGCAACGGCAGGTGTTCTATGTCGGCCTCGGCGGTTTTGACACGCACAACGACCAGCTCGCCACCCACGCCAATATCCTCACCGATCTGTCGCAGTCGTTGCAGGCGTTCTACAACGCCACCGTGGAAATGGGCCTGTCGGAAAGTGTCACCACGTTTACCGCGTCTGATTTCGGGCGTACGCTGTCGACCAATTCCGATGGCACCGACCATGGCTGGGGCGGGCACCACTTCGTCGTTGGCGGCGCCGTGCGCGGAGGCCGTTTCTTCGGCGCAATGAATTCGCTGGCGCAGACCAACAACCCGAATGATGCTGGCTACGGCCAGATCATCCCGACCACCGGCGTTGATCAGTATGCGGCGACGTTGGCGAGTTGGTTCGGTGTCGATGCTGGCGGCATCGCCGACATCTTTCCTTCGTTGCCGATGTACAACACTGCCAACCTTGGATTCATGGCGTAGGCAGTCGGGTATCCAACCGGTTGCTTGCGTCCGCTCAAGGTCAACAACGGCTAGGATCTCAGCAACAATTCTCCGTTTGCATCACGCATTGTCGCCGCAATTATTGGTGCCATTACCCAAGTATGCACTCTCATCCGCGTATGCGATGCGGTTCCCGGCAGGCAGTTTCTGTGGCTGAATGCGCTGGCTTTGACAGCGCCGCTCAGCCGCTCCGCTCCGCGTCGCTCGCACTACAATATGCGATGACTACAATCGAAGGCGCCCTTATCGCCAACCCCGATGGCGGCTGGCATTGTCGCAGTGGCTGCGGCGCTTGTTGCATGGCGCTGTCGATCAGCTCAGCGATACCCGGCATGCCGCAGGGAAAACCCGCGGGGGTCCGTTGCGTGCAGCTGAGTGATGCGAATCTGTGCAATATCTTCGGTCAGCCCGAGCGTCCTGATGTGTGCGCACGACTGCGACCCGAGCCAGCGATGTGTGGCACCAGCCGGAAACAGGCGATCGGCAATATCGACGCATTGGAAACCGCTACCCGCCCTGGCTGAGCATCGCGCGCGCAGACTCGAAGCAAACTAGTCGTGAGCGAACCACCCAGCTTTGAAAGGTTCGACACAGCGGGCGGCAGGAAAGTATTCGGTCGGGCGCGCGCGAAGCTTCAATGACCTGAGCGCACGGGCGGATCAATCGCAACAACGCTACTTAGCGTCCCGCTCGCTTTACGAGTCAGGCACAACCGACAACACTGCCGCATGCTCGGCTGGACTGGCGGCGTCGGTCAGCTGCGGCAATTGCTCCCAGACGCGGCTGTCGTGCGCCGGAACGACGACAAGTTTGGGCATTGCTTTTTGCAGCTGATGCACATGCACGATCAAACGCCGCACCGCTTCGGGGTCGGCGTCGACCAGGCGTCGCGGCAACCACGGCCGCTCGGCGGGCAGGTCGATGCCTTCCTTCTGCCAAACCAGGTCACCGACCAGCGCGTAGCGCCTGCCATCAGCAAAGTTGACGAAGGCGACGATTGATCCGGGTGTGTGACCGGCTGCGTCGACCAGCACGACACTGCCGTCGCCGAACAGGTCATGGCTGCGCGCGAAACCCAGATAGGGACCAGAGTCGAGTGCGTAGAGTCGGTAGTCGCGGGTGCCGATCATGCGCGCCAGTGCCGTGGCTTCATCGCCGCCCTCTATGAAGGCGAGTTCGGTTGCATTCACCCAGACCGGCACGCCCGGCAAATCTTCGAGACCACTGACATGGTCCCAGTGCGCATGGGTCAGCACTACGCCCTTGAGCGACTGTGCCAGGATACCCGCGCGCTGCAGTTGTTCAGCGACCGTAGTTGCCTTGTGGTAATTGCTGGTCCACTGCATCAGTCGTGGCGTGGTGCGCACATGCGCGTCGACGTTACGCCCGAAACCGGTGTCGAACAACACGTCGCCAAGTGGATGCCGAACCAGGATCGCGCCCATGCCAAACGTGCGTTTCTCGGCAAAGCCGCCACCGCGATAGGACAGCGCTGCGCGCGACTCCATGCTGCCGGCGGCAATGGCAAACAATTGCAGCCCGGCCGGGCTTTGGTTCGCTGGTACGACGACGTTGAATCCTGCTGGTACCGGTAGCGTCTGCGCGCTGAAACTCCACATCAGGGCAGCGCCCAACACCAGAACGACGATCGAAAACAGGCCGAGCAAACGTTTCATGCGACGCTCCGTTGCGGATGTCGCCTAGTCTGCAACGGATGCGGGTGCATAGGCAAAGTCGAATCGGTCGCTGCAGAGGGCGATTGCGCCAACGCGGGGGCCAACACGACGGCGACCGCGGCCGCGAGTATCCATCGTTGCGCCCGCCGCGGATTTACCATCAACCTGATCGTGGGGGATTACAGCCGCCCCGCACGCTTGATCGCCAGATAATGTTGAACCAGGGCCGCGGGCAGTTCGTTGCAGTTGACATCGAGTACCTCGGTGCCCTGCGCTCGTAACGCTTGGTGGGCACGAGTGCGTTGCTCAACGTACTGCGCCATCGCCGACACGCGCACCGCATCGTCGAAACTATGCACTTCCTGTTGCAGCGAAGCGTCCAGGACTTGCTCGCGCAAGCTGGCGACGCAGACCAGATGCCGTCGTCGCAGTTGGCGCACCGCTGCAACCAGATCCTCAATGTCCTCGTCGCGCACATTGGTGATCAGCAACACCAGCGAGCGTCTTGACTGGCGCGCACTCAGCTGCATTGCGGCCTCTAGATAATCGGTGGCCACGGGCTCCGCGTGCAGATCGAACACGGTGTTGAGCAGGGTGTCGATGGTGCCTAGCCCGCGACCCGGCGACATGTAGCGCGAGGCGCCGCCCGAGGCCAGCAGTCCGACCGCATCGCCTTGGCGCAATGCCATGTACGCGACCATCAGCGCGGCATTGAGTACGTGATCAAAATGCGCCAGGGCGCCGTCCCGGGCAAGCAACCGGCGCCCAGTATCGAGCAGCAGCATGACTTGCTGGTTGCGCTCATCCTGGTAGTCACGCGAAATCAGTTTGCGCGCGCGTTGGCTCGCCTTCCAGTCGATCTGGCGCATCGAATCGCCGGTGCGATACTCGCGCAACTGCTGAAACTCGGTGCCCTCACCGCGGCGTCGCTTGAGATGCGCACCCACTACCCGCGAGGCCTGTTCGGAACCGATCAGGGCAAGCTTTGCCAGCGGTGCGAAATTTGGATACACGCGCAGCGATTGCGGCTTGCCAACACGGCGTTGCTGCCACCACAGCGCGAACGGCGAGCGCAGACGCAACACACAGGCGGCGAACTCGAATTGCCCACGTGCGATCGGGGTGATGCGGTAAGGCAGCTCCAACTCCCGCCCCGCTGGCAGCTGCACCTGACGCGGCAAGCCAAAGACCGGCCAATCGCCGGGATGCAGGTCCTGCACTTGCACCCAGAGCGGACGCGTTCCGCTGTGACGCAGGCGCAGCACCAGCTGACGTTCCACCGCCACCGGGACCACTGCTGGCAGGTCGCGCTGCACATCGGGCGTAGGCAAGGCGCGCAGCAAGGTCAGGTCCTGCACCGCGATCAGGACCAGCGCGATTCCGGACACGATGAAAGCCTGCATCGGCAACAGCGACGCGACCACCAGAGCACCGATCAGCGCCCAGCCAATCACTGCCGCGATGAGCGTCAGACTAGGCCGCATGATTTGCTTTCCGATCACTCAACATGCCGGTACCTGATAACGCCGGGGTAACTCCAGCGACAATTCGCAATGACAAAAAAAGCGCCGCAGCGAGCAGAGCATCCACGCCTATGACCAACTGCAATCGCTTTGCGAGATCATCGACGCGGCGCTTCCACTTTCAGCAGCAGCGCATCGAGCACGTCATCAACGCGACGACCTTCAATCTGCATTTCTGGCGCCAGGCCGATACGATGACGCAGCGCCGGCTTGGCGATCGCACGAATATCGTCTGGGGTGACGAAGTCACGGCCGTCGAGCACCGCCTGGCCGCGTGCAGCGCGCACCAACGACAAACTGCCGCGAGGACCTGCGCCCATGGTGATCCCTGGCCAATCGCGGGTAGCGCGGGTGATGCGAACGGCATAGTCGAGCACCACAGCATCCACGCGGACCAGCGCGGTGCCCAGTTGCATGGCGACAATGTCTTCGGGCTTGGCCACAGCACGCACGCGTGCAAGATCGAAGTCGCTCGCGGTGCGGCCATGACTGACCGCGGCGACCATGCGCACCTCATCCTCGAGCAGCGGATAATTCATCAGGATCTTCAACAGGAAACGGTCGAGCTGGGCTTCGGGCAATGGATAGGTGCCTTCCTGCTCGATCGGGTTCTGTGTCGCCACGGTAAGAAACGGCGGCGACAGCGGAAAGCTGCGTGATTCGATGGTGACTTGCTGTTCCTGCATCACTTCGAGCAGGGCCGCCTGGGTTTTCGCCGGGGCACGGTTGATCTCGTCGGCGAGCAAAAGATTGGTGAACACCGGGCCACGGCGAATTTTGAAGCTCTCGGTCTTGGGGTCGTAAAACGCATGACCGCTGACATCGCTGGGCATCAGATCAGGCGTGAATTGCACCCGCGCAAAGTTGCATTCCAGTGCCATCGCGAGCGAACGCACCAGCAAGGTCTTGCCAAGTCCGGGCACGCCTTCGAGCAGCACATGACCGCTGGCCAACAGGGCAATCAGCAATTGATCCAACACCTGCGCTTGCCCGACAAAGGCCTGGGCGATTTGCTGGCGAATGGCGTCGGTGCGTTCCGTCAACGCGGCACCGACAATCGGCACGATCGGTTTACTGGCTTCCAGGTTCATAGTTTGGCTCTCATCTGCATCAGGGTTGCGATTGTCGTGGTGAATTGATCTGGCCGCGCCAGATCAGCGGGATTGAGCGCTTGCCGAATCGGCGCGGCAGCCAATTGCAGGCGCGTCGACAAGGCCTGCACCAGGGCTTCGCCTTCGAGCGCGGCGAGTGCCGGATCGCGACTGCGCAATCGCGAAAAGAACAAACGGTGCGCGGCCGCATACAGCGTGAGCGCACGCCCACGCCGGAACACGAATTCGCCCGAGGCCTGAACGTGTTCAAGCAAGGCACGACGATGTGCCGATGCCAGCGGCAGCAGCGGGCCGAAGCGCTGGCTGAGAGCCCACAGCCAGGCAAGTAAGGCAATGACCAAAGGCAGCAGAATCGGCCAGCCGCGGTACACGATCAGCACATACATCGGCGGCACATCGGCCGCATAGATCAGATGTACCTTGTTCTTTCCGAGCACTGGCGCCAGCACCTGCCAGGCCAGCGCGGCATGGCCGGGTTGGTCGAGTTCGCGATTGCCGAGAAAGTCGAGTTCACCGGCGACAAAGATACTGCCCGCGCCGCGGTACTGGCGCCCAAACAGATATCCGTTCTGCGCGTTTCCCCACAGCCAGTCAAAGGTCTCTGGCAGATCGTCCTCGTACGAGTCGAAGCGATACTGAAAACAGTGCGAGGCGCTCTGTTCCTGTGAGCCACTGTCGTGCTTGGCATTGGCGCTTTTTTTATCAGCTGGTAGTGCCTTGGCGACAGTCCATTTCAAACAGCGCGCATGCTCGTGCACATAAAGTCCGAGTGTGTCGAGCAGGGCGCCGGCGCGGCCTTCATCGCCAGGGGGCAGGGCGAACACCAGATGACCACCACGCTCAACCCACGCGAGCAATGCCGCGCTGGTGTCGTCGCGTAGCGTGCGCACATCGGTGTACAGCACCAAGACCTCGCCGGGTAAAAGCGTGCCGGTATCCAGCGCGGCATTGCTGCCCGAAGCGACGCTGGCACCCTGCACCTGGAGACTGCGCTTGAGGGCAAACAACGGGTTGTAGCGCGCCTCGCCACGCATCGGCAAATCGAGCTCGACTGGCACGCGCTGGAATGTGTAAAACCACCAGGCAGCGAAGGCCGCCAATGGCAGCATGAAGATCAGTGTGAGCAGCCAACCGCGGTGCTTCATGGCGCGGCCTCCGGTAAGCGCTGCCACTCGCTCAACAGCCCATTGATATCCTCCGTCGAGGGCGTTCGCTGGGCGTAGGCAATGCCCTGCCAGCTGCGCACGATACGCGCGAACAGCCCGGCAAATTCCTTCTCCCGATTGCCCTCGCGGTCGCGCAGACGATGCGCTTGTCGCATGCATTCCGATTCGGTGGCACCCGGCGGCAGCGGCGTTCCGAGCGCGTCGATCAAGCGTTGCACGGCGGCACGATAGAACAAGGCCAAGGCCGCGCGTTGCTGTCCTGAGCGCCACAGTGCCTGCACCGCAGCCGGCAAATCGTCTGGCAGCGGTTCGGCAACGGCGATGTCGTGTACCTCGATTGGATCGAGTGCACGCCCACGCACGAAACGATCACTGAACCATGGCAGCCAACGGTTGGCATTGCGAATCAGCACGACGAGCAGCAACCCGACCAGGATCCAGAGTCCGTTCTCGCCGAGGAAGGCAATGATCCGGGCGAGGCCTTGCAGCCATTCCGGCGTACTCGATGGCTTACCGGGTACTTCCGGAACGCGGCGCTCCCAGGTCTGTACGGTTGCCTTGGGGTTGAGGTCCTTGTCTTGGTATGCCGTGCCGACGGATTTTTCAAACGCGGCCCCGTCATCGCGGTACTGCTTGGAAAACACTTCTGGCAATGCGGAAATCGGGGCGTTGCCCTTTTCGTCGAGATCCGATTCGGTCTCCATTCCTTCAGCCGATTCGATCAGCTCCTGACGGGGGCTGGATTCGGCCTTCTCTTGCTCCGCTGCGCGCACGTTGGCGACCGCCATGCTGCGCTGCGCGTTGTCAGCACTGGAGACTGCAACGGCAACGATGGTTTGCGCTCGCAGTGCCGGCGTCACCGTGATCAACAACCCGGCGCAGACCAACAGCAATACCGACACCTGACGCAGCCGCGTGGCCAGTCGACGGAACGCCAGCTCGATGTCCCAAGCTTCGAGCAAGGTGCGCCGATTCAGATACAAACCAAAGCCGGCGCCGACATAGAACGGTTCCATGATGCTCATCGCCAGCCAGTACAGCAAATTGTTCAAGCCCTGCACCCACAACGGGGGTGATTGAAACATTGTCTCCCAGACTGCCTTGGCGGAGTCAGGGAGAAACTCAATCGGCACAAACATCAAGCCCAGCAGAATGAGCGAGAAATACAGCATCATGTCCACATGCCAACCGATCACCCAAATCAAAAGACTGGGCGAACCAGTGGCCCGCGCCAGAACGCGGCAGCGCTCGCGGCGTACCGAGCCGCTCAGTCCCTCCAGCAAGTCCACCGGTAGCAGCAGCGCGCGTCCCGGATGCAGACGCCGCCAATGCAGCCAGCGCCACGCACGCCAGCCCCAATTGCCTTGCGCACGCAGCGTCTCGCGCAGAGTTGGGGTGGCGCCGAATACCGCGCGTGACAGCACAAAAAGCGGAATACGATCGAACACGGGTTTCAGCCACCACAGCAGCAGCCCGCCAAGCCAAACTTGATCGATCAACGCGCCGAGCAGGCTGAGCAGCACACACGCCGGAAGCGTGACCAAGACCCAGGCGCTATAGATGCGAGCGGCGTGCTGGCGCACCAGAGCAACGCCAAGGTCCGCGGCTTCCCAAGGTGATCTGGGGCGCAATGCGATCGTTATGCCTTCAAGTCGCACTAGCGGCCTGGAAGCTTCATGAGATCGCACCAGCTGGTTGCAACTTCGTTACCGGCTGCTCGATGGTTGCGGCATGCGAAGTGACTTGGTTTGCCGACAGTGAGTTGCCAGTGTGGTGATTCTTGCTCGGTCTTTGCGCAGCACACAAAATCCAGCGTTGACGCGAGATCATCGCCATTTCGCGAACCAGCGACTGGCCCTCGGTGCAAATCCTTTGGCTGATCATCGGCGCTGTCTCATGCAATGACCTGCGCATTGCCTTTGCCGCCGCGCAACAGCCACAGCACGATCAGCAACCACATCGATCCGCCGACGCTGAACTTGATGGCATTGGGCATCCAGCCGATCGAACTCCAGAACGCTTCGACAAAAGCAGCAAACACCAGCATGGCAAATGCACCCAGCACGAGTTTCGCACCGATGATGCCGGCTTCAACCAGGGCGCGGCCGCGACTGCGCCGGCCCGGAGCGATCAGTGCCATTCCGATCTGCAGCCCGGCGCCGCCCGAGATCACAATGGCCAGCAGTTCTGGCGCCGAATGGCCGACGACGAAACGCCAGAACGGTTCGCCGTAGCCGATTGCTGTCAAATGGCCGGCGACGCCACCAATCACCAGCCCGTTGCTTACCAGCACGAAGATCGAACCGACACAGAACAGCAGTCCGCTGGCAAAAGTCCGAAAGCCGATGCTGACATTGTTCATGATGTAGTAACCGAACATCATGACGTCGCTGCCACTCTCACGACCGAGTCGTTTGTCCTTGTCGCTGGGGTCGTACATCGACTCAAACTGTGCCAGCTGTTCCACATCAAACATCGAGTGGGCCAACTCCGGCCGCCACTGCAATAGGCCAATCATCAACAGCAGCGGCACAAAGAACAAAACCGCCGCGACCGTCATTGCCCGCCACTGAGCACGCACCAAAGACGGAAAATCAGCGGCGAAAAAGCTGACGATGCGGTGCATGTGTGGCGGTGGCGGCCGGTACAGCACCAAGTGACCACGGTGCACCAGGTCATGCAGGCGTTCGATCAGCAATGCGCTGTAGCCACGCCGTTCCGCCAACGCCAAGTGTTGGCAGATGCGGCGATACAGCGCGGGAAATTCCAGATCGCCGTTCACGCCCTCGCCATCGCGCGCCCGATCTCGATGGCGTGGCCGTCCACGCACTGTCAGCCATTGCTCGAGCGCGTCCCATTCGTGCGCATGATGCGATTGGAACAGCTCCTGCTTCATCGCCGCCCCAGGAAACTACTGGCCATGCCCAGCAGTCGCTGGACCCCGGCACTGCCGCGGGCATCGCTCAGCATCGGAAGAATGTCGGCGAGTTCCCGTTGTCGCTCAGGCGTCAGTTGCTGGGCACGTTCGGCGAAGGCAATGATTGCGGCTTTTTCATCCGCGTTCAGTGCCATCGCCGGGTGGACCACGGGAACATTGGGAGCAGCGATGTGCTGGTGCGGTTTCTCGACATGCACTACCAGGGTACCGGCGACCATGTCACCGAGACGGCGACCGCGCGGATCGATTAGTCCTGCGACAAAGCCAAAGCCATAGACTGCCGGCAGCATGTCCACGGTACGCATCAAATTGCGCACGATCGAGGCGAGCCAGGTCACCGGTGTGCCATTGGCGTTGATCACGCGTAATCCCAGTGCTTTCTTGCCAATGGTCTGCCCATCGCGCAGCACCTCGAACAGCACGGGATAGAACCAGAAAAACAGGAACAACACGATCAGGTACAAACCCATCCCGGCCTCGCCCAGCATGAGCAGCAGAACCGACAGCATCCAGACGATAACCAGACGGAGGCCAAAATCCACTGCCCAGGCGGCAGCACGCGGCAACATGCCGGCCGCGCGCAGGCGCAGTGCAGTGCCTTCGGGAGTTTCCACCTGGGTGAGCGTATCGAGCATCCGTGCGCTACCAATTCTCAGGCTTTGACCACGATCGTGTCGGCGATCAGATCGTGCATGCAGCGCTGATCGTTGCGGAAAATCATCAGCGGATCGACCAGCGAGATCACCGGGCCCAGCAACGGAATCGCACCCAGCAGACCGACCGGCAACCAGCGCGCAAAGATATAACGCAGCAACGAACAGTGACTGCCGTCGAGACGCACGACTTTTATGCTGAACACGCGCTTGCCGATGGTTTGACCGTACCGGTGCAGTAACACCAGATTCACGATCATCAGCGCCAACAGCGCCACCACGATAACTGCCGTGAAGCCGATCATCGTGGCCTGTTGTGCCTGCGCATCTTTTTGCACTTCAGGTAGAACAATCGCTGCACCGATGCCGATGATTGCGGCCATGATCGCAAAGTCAACAATCACCGCGAGCAGACGCGTGAGGCGATCGGCAAGCACAAGCTGGTCAGCGTAATAGTCATCCACCCGAGCCGCCGGAGCGGCGTATGGGTTGAGCTCTGGCGGCGCTGACAAAGACGGCAGGGGTGGTGGCTGCTGCACAGACGGGACCTCCAGTTTGGGAGTAGCACTCTAGCGGGCCGTGATCGAGTCGGGTATCGACGCTGCACTTTTTTAAAGATGTCGGTCAGACTCGTCCGGCCAGCATGAAAACGGGTAAATAGGCAGCCACCGCGCCAAGACCGATCAAGACGATGGCCAGCGCCGCCAGCGCCCAGTCAAGCAGGATCAGAGCCCGACGCCAGCCGCTGTCTGCAGCCAGTCGAGATACCAGCACGCCGCTAAATGCGGCGGCGAACAACAGCAGCGGCCAAATCATATAAAACGTCTGAAACAGGCGGATCGGCATCGGCAGTGGCTCGCCCGGCGCAAATGCCAAGGCATTCAGTCGTGGCATGAGGAACCAGACCATGAACATCAGCACCACGCTGGCGACGGTCGCCGTGGTTACGGCTTTCGCCTCGTTCGGGCTAAGCGGATGGCGGCTCATGACGATGTTGGAATGCGGACAACGATCAAGTCGTCGCGCTCCGAGTGCCGAACATTCCGGGTGGATATTCGGGCTTCTGTTCGCGTGCCAAGAGTGCCTGCAGCCCTTCGGCCGGCGTGCATTCCTCATTCAGTACACGCTGGACCTGGGCGGTGATCGGAAGATCCATGCCATGCCGGTTGGCCAGTCGCATCACCTCGTTCACGGTTTGAACGCTCTCCACCACTTGGCCGATCTGGCTGACCGCCTGCGCCAATTTCTGGCCGCGACCAAGCGCCAATCCAAGCCTGCGGTTGCGCGACAGGTCACCGGTGCAGGTCAGTACCAGATCACCGACTCCGGCCAGCCCCATGATTGTCTCCGGGCGTCCTCCGAGGGCGACGCACAAGCGCAGGATCTCGTTGAGGCCACGCGTGATCATGCCCGCGCGCGCGTTCAGCCCGAGCTGCATGCCATCGGCGACTCCGGTGGCGACTGCCAGTACGTTTTTCATCGCGCCGCCCAGTTCGGCACCGATCATGTCGGTACCGGTGTAGGCGCGGAACGCAGGACCGTGCAGAAGATGCGCAATGATCTCGGCAAATTCCATCGAATCGGAATGTACCGTGACCGCCGTCGGCAACCCTTGCGCGACTTCGCGTGCGAACGATGGCCCGGTAACAATCGCAGTCGGCGTGTCGGGTCCAAGTTCGGCCGCGGCAACTTCATGCAGGAAGCGGCCGGTTCCGGGTTCAAATCCCTTGGACGCCCAGGCCACGCCAGCAGGTGTGGGCGCGTGTACCAGCGCTTCGCGCAGCACGTCGGCGAAGGCGTGACTGGGCGTGACAATCAGCCACAGACTCGCTCCACGCAAGGTTTCACCCAGGTCGGCCGAGACTTGCAATGAATCGGGCAACAGGTCATCAGGCAGATAACGCTGATTGCAGCGGGTGCTTCGCATCGCGGCCATCGCAACCGGATCGCGACCCCAAAGCGTGGTGACGACACCATGCCGTGCCAGCACCATTGCCAGGGCAGTGCCCCAGGACCCGGCGCCAAGCACGGCAACATGCTGATCTGTGGGCTGAACCATGGGACTCATGTGCCGAGGTTACCGCGGTCGTGGCTCGCCCGCGGCTATCCTGGATCAGGCGTTGGCGATCGGGGCAGCCCCGGCCTCAGCGCTCTTTCGCCGCAACTGTTCGACATAGATCTGATCAAAGTTGATCGGCTGCAGCAAGAACGGCGGGAAGCCGCCCGCCAGCACCATGTCGGATATCGCCTGACGCGCGTACGGAAAAAGTGTGTTCGGGCAAAACGTGCCGAGCACGCCGTGCAGACTGGCCTGATCAAAGCCACTGAGACCGAACACGCCGGCCTGCTTCACTTCAGCCAGATAGGCGTTCTTGTCACCAATCTTGCACGTCACGGTAACCGCCAGCACAACCTCATAGACGCCATCAGCGAGCCCGTTGACGGTCTGATTGAGATTCAACTGGATCTGCGGCTGGCCTTGTTCCTGGAAAATATGCGGCGCGCTCGGTGCTTCAAACGACGCGTCCTTGACGTAAATTTTTTGCACAGCGACCTGGGCCTGCGCAGCTGCGTTGGTGTCGGCGCCGTTGGCGAGGGGACTGGGATCGGACATTGAAATCTCCATGGGTCTTGCGACCAGGTTGGGTGCGAGCAGGTTGGTTGCGGGCAGTTGGCAAAAGGGCGCGGATTATTCCACGTTGCCGGGCTTGGGGCGAGCGAGCGGTTTAGTTCGGGTCGCGCGCGCCAGATTCAAGCGCGTCAACATCCGTGAAACGGTCGAACGGGCCACAGTCGCGTCGATCAAGTCTTTCCTTTCACCACGGGCAGTTCGGCGCTGACCCAGGCGTTCAAACCGCCGTCCAGGCAATGCACCTGGGTAAAGGCGGCCTTGCTGAGTCGGGCGCAAACACCCGGCGCCGCGGTACCGCTGCGGCAGACAACTGCGACCGGCAGCTCACGCACCCGGGCAAGATCCTTGTGTTCCGGGTCGAGCTGGTTCAGGGCCACGTGGCGCGCACCAGCAATATGGCTTTTCTCAAAATCGGCCAAAGGCGAGACGTCGATCACCAAGGCATTCTCGCGGTTGATCAGGCGCACCAGCTCAGCCGGCGAGATCATCTTGTAGCGACGCATCAACAAACCGATTTCGGTACGCAGCAAAACGATCAAGACGGCTACCGCGATAGCAGCCAGAACATAGTGGTTGCCGATGAATTCAGGCAGACGCTGAAAAAACACGCTGGACTCCGGCGACAGTCAAAGGGGCGCGATTATGCTGTTATCGCGCAAGATGCGCCAGCACCGTTTGATGACAAGTCTGCCATCTCAGCGTGCGTTGAGCGCCGCTTTGCCCGGATGCGGCAGGCTGACGCTGAAAACGCTGCCCTGACCCTCGCCTGGTGACTGCGCACGCGCAACTCCGCCGTGCATCTGTGTCAGGTCGCGCACGATCGACAAGCCCAACCCGGTCGAACTTTCGCCGCCGGTCGGGCGCGCCGAAAGCCGCTGGAAGCGTTTGAACAGCAAAACCTGGTCTTCCGCGCGAAAGCCCGGTCCGGAGTCACGCACTTCAACGCGTATTTCGTGTTCGGTATTGAATACCTTGACCTCGATGCGGCTGTTTTTTGGGGTGAACTTGATGGCATTGCTCAACAAGTTATCCAGAATTTGATGCAACCGATCGGCATCGGCGCGCACCAGCGCATTGTGTGCACCGGAGAACTCGATCTGTTGTTGCTTGGCCAGCGCGCGGCTGCGCTGACGCTCGATGGCGTCGCCCACCAGTTCCGAGAAATCCAGGGTCGCCAGACGCAGTTCTATTCGACCAATGTCCAGCGCTGCCGATTCGAGCAGGTCGGTCAGCAAGCGTAAGGTACGTTGTGCGGCATTGACGATGATGCCGGCATGGCGCTTGGCGTTTTCCAGCGACTTGCCTTCGTCTGGGCCACTCTCGGCGCGAATCAGGTCGGCAAAGCCGAGGATCGAACTCATCGGATTGCGCAGGTCGTGTGCGGCGATGCCGAGCATCTCTGTTTTCACCCGGTCGGCCTCTTCGGCGCGTCGGCGCGCCCGTTCAGCGTCTTCGAGTGCCTGACCAAGGGTGTCCCGCGCCTGGCGCAGGCGCCGCTCGACGAGTACACGCTCCCAGTAGCGAAAGCCCAGCACGGTGGCCAGCAACAACGCCAGCAACACCGTCACCACGAGTACACGCCGAAAACTGCGCTCGCGCGTGATCAACTTGTCGCTCAGCTCGGCCTGGGTGCGCAGCGCGCCAATCTCGCGTTCGCGCTCCTCAGCGTGGTATCGACTTTCCAACAGGGCATAGCGGGCATGGCTTTGTTCCTCGAACAGCTGTTCGCTTTGCCGGATGAATGCTTTCTGCGCGGCCAGTGCCTGCTGGATATCCTTGCGTGCCTCGTGGATCTGCGCGATTTGCTGGTACAGCGGCATCAGATTGCGCGGAGCGCCCAGCTCCTGCGCCAGGTTGAGCGCGCGTTCACTGCTTTCGAGGGCATCCGCGAGCATGCTTTCGCGATGTTCAACATGTTCGGCCCGGTCGCTTTCGGCGGCAGTGAGATACAGCCGCCCCATCTGGCCGAGGATATCGGCGAGCTCGGGCTTGCTGCCCACCGCCGCCGCCAGGTCGAGTGCACGTTCATAGGTCTTGAACGCCTGCATCACGCGTCCCATGCGCGCCTGGACCTGAGCCAGGACTGCCGTGGAGCCGGCCTCACCGATACGGTCGTCGCTGGCACGCTGGATCTGCAGTGCGCGTTCGATGCTCAACAGCGCCGTGGTCGAATCTCCAAGGTGCACCTGGGTGCGCGCCAATCCAACGTAGATCGCCGCCCGGTCCTGCGGCGGAATCTCGATGCGATTGCCAGCGCTATCCATGTCCGCGCGCGCGCGTTCGAACTGTTTCAGCGCGTTGTCGTAGTCGCCACGCTGTTCGAATACCTTGCCGATATTGATGGTCGAGGCGATGACGCCGGGGGTGTCCCCCAGTGTTTGCCACAGCGCCAGCACCTGCTGATGCAGATCGAGCGCTTCGGAGTCAAGACCCAGCATTTCGTAGGTGACACCCAGGCTGCTGTTGATCTTCGCTATCAGCCGCAGATCGCCCAGCTTTCGAGCGACGGATTGCGCTTCGCGCAAGCGCCCGGAAGCAAGCTCCAGATCACCGCGCAGACGCGCAATGCGGCCCAGATTGTGCAGTGATTCGACATGGCCCGTTTCATCGCCAGTTTTGATCGATTCGGCCAAGGCCTGTTCGGCGATGGCGCGGGCACGATCCGGATCGCTGCGCGCGAGCCTGGATGCGGTCTCGTTGAGCTTGGATATTTGGCTGTGTGCGACGGCCTGCAGCGCTTCATTGGTGGCCGTCGAGGTGACCGGCGTATCTGCCGCGCTGGCAAACGCCAGTGCAAAGATCGACAGCATCCCGAACAGGGCGGAAGCGCGACAGGACGCTGATCGATGGAGTGTCGAATTTTGGGACATCGGTAATTTCAGGCCGGAGCGCAGGGCAACCATCGGGAACACGCGGGCGATCGCATTGCCACGCGAGTCACCCGGGCGCCCCGGCGGCAATCATGCCTGATGCGAGAGTAGAATTGGGTATAACACGCGGCTGTGTACAGCAACGGTGCGCGTTCAAGAGGCTTCGGCGCCGTCTTTGACTGCCCTGCACAGGGCCAGCGCAGCCTCATAGTCCTGTGCGAAGGCAAGCCCAGGGCGCGGCACCACACCCATCTTGCGCAGCACTTTGCGCGGCTGCGTCTGCAGACCCGACAGAATCACAGCGGTGTCCTGTGCGGCGCAGCGCTTGAGGAATTGTTGCAAGGCGTGCACACCCGAGGCATCAATCAGCGGCACCAGACGCATTCGCAAGATCAACACGCGCGGCGCATCGATGTAGGCGTCGAGCAGGGTGTCCAGGCGATTGGCAACAGCAAAAAAAAGTGGTCCGGCAAACTGGAACGCTTCGACACCCGACGGCAGTCGTTCGCGCTGACGCGCATCTTCACCCCGTTCTTCGCCATCGTCGCCGATCAGCGGCACGCCACTGTTGATCTCGACAACCTCGGCCATGCGGTGCATGAATAGAAACGCGGCCAATACCACGCCTGCTTCGATGGCGATGGTCAGATCAAACATCACGGTCAGGGTGAAGGTCAGCACCAACACCAGACGATCCCCGTGCGGGCCGCGCCACAGATGCTTGAAGTGTTCGATCTCGGCCATGTTCCACGCGACCATCAGAAGGATCGCCGCCAGCGTAGCGAGCGGGACAAAGCTCATCGCACCTGCAGCGAGCAGCATGAATCCCAGCAAGAACACGGAATGCAGAATGCCCGACAGCGGCGAGCGCGCGCCGGCGCGCACATTGGTAGCAGTGCGGGCGATGGCTCCGGTCGCGGGCAGGCCACCGAACAACGCCGAAGCGCAATTGGCGATGCCCTGCGCGACCAGTTCGGCATTCGAGCGATGGCGGCCACCGGTCATCCCATCGGCGACCACGGCTGAAAGCAGTGACTCGATCCCGGCCAGAAAAGCGATGGTGAACGCCGATGGGAGCAGCTGGGCAATGCGATCGATGGGAATCACCGGCAAAGCAAAGCGTGGCAATGCCGAAGGAATTTCACCGAAGCGCGAGCCGATCGTATCCACCGGCAAACCGGCAAAGCTGACCCATAGCGAGGACAGCACAACCACGATCAGGAAACCGGGCCACTGCGGGCGCAATCTCCGCAGCAGCAGGATCACAGCGAGTGATGCCAGCGCCAAGGTAAGCGCCCAACTGTTGAGGCTGTCGGCATGTGCGAAGTACGCCTGCCATCGCTGCAGGAATTCGGCAGGCAAGCGATCGATCGACAGCCCGAAAATGTCCTTCACCTGACTCGAAAAAATCGACACGGCTATGCCCGCGGTAAACCCGGTAATAACCGGCTGCGGCATAAACTTCATCAACGTGCCCAGGCGCATCAGTCCAGCGGCAATAAGCATCAGGCCGGCCATGAACGTGCACAACAACATCCCGCCATAGCCGTGCTGTTCGATCACCACGAACACCACTGGAATAAACGCCGCGGTCGGGCCGCCAACCTGCACTCGTGAACCGCCAAGTGCCGAGATCAGAAACCCGGCGATGATCGCTGTGTGTAATCCCTTCTCGGGCGTGGCGCCGGAGGCGATGGCCAATGCCATGGCCAGCGGCAGGGCGACGACTGCAACGGTCAAACCTGCAAATACGTCGTGTCTGAATTCTGCCAGCCCATAGCCCTGGCGCAGCACGCTGACCAACTTGGGAACGAATTGATGCCAGGCGGCGGTTGCGCCGCGTTTGCTGCGGGGTGCGCTGGCGATGGTCATCAGTCCCGATTATAGCGATTACGGCGCGACGCGTTTTGGGCGATACAGGGGCGCGGCCGCAGCGGGCATGCCATGCCGTCGTCGCATGCACTGGCGTGTATTTATCGCTGATCAGGCAGCAAGAAACGGGTGCGCGCTTCGGGACTCATCTGCAGTAAACGCTGGCGTAGCGCTTCTTTTTCTGCCGGGGGCAGCAGTTGCATACGCTGGCGCACCGCTTGCCGCTCGGCGCCAGTAAGCGACTGCATCATGCGCAGTGTGGCGGCGCGTTCCTGCGGAGGCAGAAAGCGCGGCCCCGGCGGCCCCTGACCCGACCCGGAAGCCTCAATGCCGGCGCGGAACGCACGACGTTCGGCCGGGCTCATCGCGTCGAACTGCTGCCGCAATCGCGCCCGCTCTGGCGCGGGCAGGTTCTGGAAGCGCCCAAAGTTTTGCCGCATGCGCTGCTGTTGCTGTGCAGGCAGGCGCTTATACTGCTGGAAGCGTTGACGCACCCATCGCTTCTGCTCCGCAGGCAGCCCTTGCCATTCGCCAAAACGTCTCGCGCTTTCACGGCGCTGCTCGGCACCCATCGTCATCCAGCGATCTGCGCCTTGCACCAGCTGCGTGCGCGTTCCCGGTTCCAAATTGTCCCACTGATCGGCAAACGGCATCAGCACTTTCTGCTGCGCCGGCGTCAACGCCGACCATGACTGCGCCAACACACACGAAGCACCAAAACTCAGCAGCAGGCTGAGGGCGAGGGTCGTCAGTAGGCGGGTTGGGCTAAGGGACATCGCGGGTTTCGTCGGGTTCTTGTCGGGTTGAAATCTTGCGTTTGGGTGCGGGTGAGCCGGGTGCATCGTTTGCACTTTCAGTAGCGTCGGACTCCATCATCCGCTCCACTTCCAGCGGATCGTCGCCCAACGCGTTCTCATTGGACGATTGCGACGCTTGGAATTCCGCGATGTAGAGCAGCAGTTCCATGCTCGGCGGCGTCTCGTTGTCAGGCAACGTTTCGGCAGCGTTCAACTGCCCAGGTCCTGCGTATCCAACCAGGCATAGAAGTCCAGATCCGAGTAGAGCGCGAGACTTTCTTCGGAGGTCAGTAATTGGAAATCCTCCACGTTTGCTTCGACCATGGGTACCGCCAACGGCAACGGCCCTTGCCGGCTGGGCAGGAGCATCAGCGCCAACGCGATCGAGGCTGCGCTGGCCAAGGCCAACCAATGCCAACGCCGCGGCGCCCGCTGATCGATCATCTGCAGCGCCTGTTGACGCGCCCGATTCAGGCGCGACAGCGTGTGCGCATCCAGATCGCGTGCCGAAGCATCCAGGTGGGTCCGAATCGGTTCGAGCCAAGCGCTGTCGTCCTGTTCGTTGTGTTGGGCCAATTGCGTATCGACCGCTCGGATATCAGCCATGATGAGCCTCCAATCTCAGTCTGAGGGCAGACATCGCCCGCGACAAATGCGTCTTGACGCTGCCTTCGCCGCATTGCATTGCGATCGCCGTCTCCGCCACGTCCAATCCTTCCCAGACGCGCAACAGAAAACACTGGCGCTGACGCAATGGAAGCGCCTTGAGCGCCGCTTCCAGCGCGCTTGCGGTTTCGCCGTCGGCGTGACGTTGCACTGGCCCCGGTTCGATTTCGTCGGCGATCTGCGCCAACGGATCCATGGCTTCGATGTCGTCACTGCTGTTGCGCAGTGGCAGCCAGCCGAGCCAGCGCGAACGCACATTTCGACGTCGATGAAAATCCAGGATACGCGAGTCGAGTATGCGATAGAACAGCGGTGTCCAATCGGTGCGCGGCTTGTCGGCATAGTGACGGACGAAAGCGAACATGCTGTCCTGAACAATCTCCAGTGCGTCTTCGCGATTGCCGGTGGAGAACTCGGCCATGCGCAGCGCGCGGCGTTCGACCTCACGCAGGAACGGGTCGAGCAGACAGCGGGTGCCATCGACAGCAACCGGTTCGGAGCGCGGCTTCACGGGCACGGCATTCAGGTGCAGAGCGAGAAGACTCATTGTACGTGCCATCGGCCGAGGTCGTTACATAAAACGCGCCGGTCAAAGGTCGGTTGACAGGGCGACAATGAGCCGCTCTCACCTGTCCCTGCTCGCCGCGCCGCAATGCAGTAATACACAGGCGGTCGAAACCCTTCGCGGCGCGAGGCCAGATGTGTCAGAAATCTTGCAGTCGCCGCACTGCATAACTCTATACCATTGAATATAAATGGTTATTCCGTTTGGCAATTTTTTGACCAAGGTGCTCGGGTAGGGCGTCACAGCGCCTTGACCGGGGTTCTTCCTGAGCCCATCCACAGACTTACCCACAGTTTATGTGGATAACCACGTTTATCTTTGTGAAACATCAACTAACGAGCGTTTTCTCATGCTCGCTTGAAGAGTGGCTTACAAGTTGCGAATCCTCTGATTAACGCTCGTTCCTGGCGCGCTCAATTGACCCCCCGGAAGCGACCGCTTCCGACCCCTGTGAAAGCCATAAACTGTCCGACCCCAAGCGCACCGTCCATGAATCACGTATTCCAGGTGGCATTGCCACTGCCCTTGTTGCAGCACTTCGACTATCTGCCTCCCAGCGGATGGCAGGGACCGCCCCCGCCCGTGGGCGCACGCGTGCGTGTGCCGTTTGGACCACGGCAGCTGGTCGGGGTGATCTGTGGTCACCGATCCGCATCGGGCCCGATTGCCAAGCTACGTCAGGCTCATGCGGTGCTGGATCAGGGCAGCCTGTTTTCGGAAGAACTCTGGCACAGCCTGCACTGGGCGGCGCGTTACTGGCAGCATCCCTTGGGCGAGGTGCTGGCTGCCGCGCTGCCGGCGGCAGTGCGAGACGCGGGCGATGCTGCGGCTGCGCGCGGCGATTTCGCGTTACGCAGTTTGGCATCCGGCGACCCGCGACTGCGTGTCGACAGCGCACCTTGGCAGCTGCTGCAATCGTTGCAGTCCGGCGCGCGCTCCTGGGCCAGCGTGCGCGCACAATTCCCGAACGCGGCAACCGCGCTGCGCCGGCTGGAACAGTTGCAAGTGGTCGAACGCGTTGTGCTGGATGCTTCGCCGCGTCTGGCTCGGATTCAAGGTCCGCCGCTGAATTCCGATCAGCAGGTGGCCGTTGCTGCAGTGTTGGCTGCACTTGGCCGGTTTGGCGCTCTGTTGCTCGAAGGTGTCACCGGTAGCGGCAAGACCGAAGTCTATCTTGGCGCCATCGAGCCGGTGCTCGCGCGCGGCGGTCAGGCGCTGGTGCTGGTGCCGGAAATCGGCTTGACACCGCAGTTGTTGTCACGCTTTCGCGAACGTTTGGCGGCGCCGGTGTTGACCCTGCATTCGGCGCTGGCCGATGGCGAACGTGCCCGCGTCTGGCAGCGCGTGCGCCGCGGCGAACCGCTGGTGTTGGTGGGTACGCGTTCAGCGGTATTTGCCCCATTCGCGCGACTCGAACTGATCGTGATCGATGAGGAGCACGACGCGTCGTTCAAGCAGCACGAAGGCTTTCGCTATCACGCCCGCGATCTGGCGCTGGTACGCGCCAAGCGACTTGAGATCCCGGTGGTGATGGGCTCGGCGACGCCGGCACTGGAGAGCTTGCACAACGCCGCAACAGGCCGGTATCTACGTCTGCTGTTGCCAGAGCGCGCCGGATTTGCCAAGCCGCCCGCTGTCGCGCTGATTGACTTGCGCCGGCAGCGTCTGCGCGAAGGCCTGACGGAGCTTGTCACTACTGCAATCGGCGAGCACCTCGCGCGTGGCGAGCAGGTATTGGTGTTTCGCAACCGCCGTGGATTCGCGCCGGTGTTGCAATGCCGCGATTGCGGTTGGCATGCCGAATGCGATCGCTGCGATCGGCCCTATACCTACCATCGCAAACGCGAACGCCTGGTCTGCCACCTGTGTGCACGCGAACGGCCGGCACCCAGGCACTGTCCCGTCTGTGGCGAAACCACGACGCCATTGGGTATTGGAACCGAGCGGCTGGAAGAAGTGCTCGGTCAACGCTTCGCCGGCGTCCCGGTAGTACGCGTTGATCGTGACAGCACGCGCACGGTCGGCAGCTTCGAGCGTCTGCTCGCCCAGGCGCAATCCGGCGCGCCCTGCATCTTGGTGGGCACGCAGATGCTGGCCAAGGGCCACGACCTGCCGAACATTACGCTGGCGGTCATCGTTGACGCCGATCAGGGCCTATACGGCATGGATTTCCGTGCTGGAGAGCGCATGGCGCAATTGATTGTGCAGGTCGCGGGCCGCGCTGGCCGGGGTCACAAAAATGGACGCGTGCTGATCCAAACCCATTACCCAGAACATCCTACATTCTCGCATCTGCTGACTGGCGGCTACCGCAACTTTGCCGATCACGAGTTGGTCTTGCGCCAGGCTTTGTTGTTTCCGCCGTTCAGCGCGATGGCACTGTTGCGCGCCGAGGCGATGGAGGAAGCACCGCTGCACGCTTTCTTTGCTGCAGCGCGTCTACATCTGCCGACCGATACTACGCTGCAATGCATCGGGCCGATGCCCGCGTCGCAACCGCGTCGTGCAGGCGCGCATCGCGTGCAGTTGATACTGCAGTGTGCCGAACGCAGGACGCTGCAGGCAGCGCTGTCTGGCTTGGTGCCAACGCTTTACGCCATGCCCGAGAGCAAGCGTGTGCGTTGGTCGCTGGACGTCGATCCCCAGTCGTTGGACTAGGGCGTCGCGCAGAAATAATGGACCTCTTTTGAACGTGACACGCTTGCTGGTCTTTTATCCCGCCTGCGTTGTTGCCCAAAGGGTTGCGCAGTCCGACTACGCGCCCCTTTGGGCGCCGCGCAGGCGGGATAAAATCCGGCGCAATCCGATCACATTATTGATGCGCGACGCCTAAGCGCGGGATCGCCTCTGCGCCTAGGGCACCCCTCCTTGGTCGTGTACTGCACACTGCTGCGCCAGTGCCAACAATGCGCGCCGAAGGCGCCGCCACCCGGAGCCAATGTTGCAGCGCGCGATGACAAGCGCGCATCCAGCCACTAGTTTCGCCCCGGCCTGCGTGGTTCGAATCAAGCGCGGCGGCGCTGGCGCCTGATCACAGGCGTGGTGGCGTTGCTGTGCAGCTCGACTGTGCGACGCGCGGGGCTTGGGGCGTCAGACGAAGTGCGGAGGATCACCTCGAACGAAGCGGTTGCGGACGTGGGATCAGCACGGCTGCAGTTGCAACGGTGATCGGCAGCACGCCATCAGCAGCATGAACACCAGCGCCCGACCACTACGATCGTCTCTGCGATCGGGTGGTTGCCAATAACTCAAATCAGCTTCGGGGAGAATCCATGTCCACCAGCATCACGACGCGCCAGTCACTGGCCGCGCTTGCGTTCGTTTGTTGCCTTGCTCCGGCCGCATCTTTGCTCGCTGGCGAAAGCCCGCGCGAAGTTCCGCGTCAGCCAGTCACCCGCATCGCCGAATTGCGCGACGCCGATCACACGCTGGATTTGAAGAGATCACCAACGCGACAGTTTGAAGTGCGCACGCCTGATGCTTCCTTCATCAAGATTCATTTCGATTATCTGAATCTGCCAAAGGGCATGGCGGTCGAGGTGTTCAATCCCGATGGCAGTGAGGTCTATCGCTACACCAATGAGCAGCGCGATGGCTACACCGTGGACAAGGCGCTGGGTCAAAACGGATTCGACAGTTTTTCCGCGCTCTCGATCAGCGGACCGGTGGCCAACGTGCGCTTGGTCGGCAAGGCCCAGGAGCCGTGGACCAGTATCCATGGCGTGCGCGTCAGCCGTGTGCTCGAAGGTTATCCGGAAGACATGCTCGAATCGCTGCAACACGATGACCTGCTCGCCGGACCGGTTACCAAAGCGATCTGCGGCAGCAATGACAAGCGCGCAGTGGCTTGCTACGCCGCCAGCGATGCAACCGCGGTGGATCGCTCGCGACCAGTGGCGCGTCTGGTGATGAGTGGCGGTGGTTTGTGCACGGCGTGGCGCGTCGGCTCAGGCAATCACTTGTTCACCAACAACCACTGCTTCACCACGACAGCGGAAGTGGCAGCAGCCGAAGTGTGGTTCAACTATCAGGCCACGACATGCGCCGGCACCACCAGCGGCACTACCACCAAGGTGACTGGCGCCAGCATGCTGAAGACCGACCCGACGCTCGATTACACGCTGTTCAGCGTCAATAACCTCGCCAGCCTGGCCAGCTTCGGCTATCTGGGTCTGGATGCGCGTCTGCCGACGCTGGGCGAAGAGATCTTTATTCCCCAGCACCCCGGTGGTCGCATCAAGGAGCTGGCCACGGTCAGCGACCATGTCGGTGGCGCACGCTGCCGCATTGATACAGCTACGCAAAACGGATCGGGTACCAACACCGACGCCGGCTACAAGTGCGACACCGAGGGCGGGTCATCGGGCTCGCCCGTAGTCGCCCGTTCCAGCAACAAGGTGATTGCCTTGCATCACTTGGGTGGCTGCAACAACTCCGGCGCGCACATCTCCAAAATCTGGCCGCAGGTATCCAGCTTTTTCGGTGGTGTGGTGCCCGGTGGTGATACCGGCACACCCAGCAACGCGGCGCCAACGGCGAATTTCAGCTTCACTACCAGCGCGCTGACCGCTGCATTTACCGATAGTTCGACCGACAGCGATGGCACAATCGCCTCGCGCAGCTGGAACTTCGGTGACAGCACGACGTCGACCACGATCAATCCGAGCAAGACCTACAGCGCCGCCGGCACATACAACGTCAGCCTTACCGTCACCGACAATGGCGGCGCCACAAACAGCAAGTCGAGCGCAGTGACTGTCACCTCCGGCACCGCCAACAATATCCTTACCAATGGCGTGGCCAAAACCGGTCTGGCCGCTGCAACCGGATCCGAACTGGTGTACGTGCTCAGCGTTCCGACCGGTGCGACCGGTTTGAAATTCGTCACCACGGGCGGAACCGGTGATGCCGACATGTACGTGAAGTTTGCTTCGGCGCCGACGGATACCGTGTATGACTGCCGTCCATTCCTGGGTGGCAACGCGGAGACCTGCAATATCGCCACTGCGCAAGTCGGCACATACTACGTGCGGCTCAAGGCGTACTCAGCGTTCTCTGGTGTGTCACTTACCGGCAGCTACAACACCGGCGGCGGCACCAGCTTCTTCCAGAACACTGCCGACTTCAGCATTGGCGACAACGCGACGGTGAACAGCCCGATTGTCGTCAGTGGCCGCAGCGGCAATGCGCCAGCGACGCTGAGCGTGGCGGTAAACATCGTGCACACCTACCAGGGTGATTTGAAGGTGGACCTGGTGGCCCCCGATGGCACGCTGTACAACATCCACAATTACACTGGCGCCGGCACCGACAACATCGTGAAAACGGTAAGCATCAACGCCAGCAGCGAAGTCGCGAACGGCACCTGGAACTTGCGCGTGAACGACAATGCGGCAGGTGATACCGGTTACATCAACAGCTGGTCGATGCAGTTCTAGTCACATCGTAGCGGCCTCAGGCCGCAGGCGGACAGAACCGAACCCCGGCCTCGTGCCGGGGTTTTTTTGCCGCCAGCATCGGCCGCAATTCCTGATTTCACATCCGGGCAAGTGCTCATGACCGCAGCCGCGCACGCTATTGGCACAATCACCCAAGGGAATCGGACCAAGCCTCACGAATCGCAGCAATCTCGGCATCCTTCTGCGCCCAGATATCGTTGATCCAGACCTGAAAACGCTCGCGGAACTCGGAATCGTTTTCGTAGTCTCCGGACAGCAGGTCCGCAGGGATTGGGCGTTCTCGGATATGCACGCGGATCTCCGGCACGCGATTGGCAACAAGATCGTAAAGCGTCGGACTGCCCGCTGGATAGACAATAGTGACATCCACTACCGACTGCAGAATCTCGCCCATCGCGTTCATCACGAAGGCGACACCACCGGCTTTGGGACGCAGCAGATTCTGGTATGCCGCGGCGTGGCGCGCGTGTTTGCTGGGAGTAAAGCGCGTGCCCTCGACGAAATTCATCACCGAGACCGGGATATGCCGGAAACGTGCGCAGGCCTGGCGCGTCTCGCGAATGTCGGCGCCTTTCAATTCTGGTCGTTGCTTGAGCTGCTCGGGCGTGTAACGTTTCATGAAGGGGAAATCCAGTGCCCACCAGGCAAGCCCCAGCAGCGGTACCCAGATCAGTTTCTGTTTGAGAAAAAACTTCAGAAACGGAATACGCCGGTTGAGCACCTTTTGCAGCACCACGATGTCGACCCAGCTCTGATGGTTGCTGATCACCAGATACCAGCCGGTGTAGCGCAGGTTATCGCCGCCGCGCACGCTGATCCGTGTCGTCGTAAAATGATCGATCATCGCGCTGTTGACGCCGATCCAACTTTCGGCGATCAGCGTCAACACCCGCGATAGCACGCGGCGCGCCGATGCAATCGGCAGCAAAAACTTGAACAACGCCACGACAAAAAGCACCGTGGTTTGCACAAGCGTGTTCATCGCCACCAGCGCGAACAGAGCGGCCGCGCGAAGTTTAGACAGCATCGTGTGTTCCTCGCTCGCCGCGTTGATCGCGCAACAGATCGCGCGCCGCAATGCCGAGCCAGATGGCCGCACCCAGGGTGACAGAAGCGCCCGCCAGCACCGAATTGCGCAGGCCAAATACACGCGCCGCTGCGCCTGACTCGAATGCCCCGATCTCGTTGGAGCAGGTCACAAAGATGCCATTGACCGCGAGCACTCGACCGCGCAAGTGATCGGGCGGCACCGAGTTCAGCAGGTACTGACGAATGACCACGCTGACACTGTCGAAGGCGCCGGTGAGGAACAACATCGTCAGTGACAACCAAAGATTCTCGGAAACGGCGAACACCAGCATCGCAGCTCCAAACCCAGCTACTGCAAGCAGCATATTGCGCCACAAATGCGGGCCAACCGGCGAGAACCGCGCGAGCAGCAGCAGCGTCAGCACGGCACCAATCGATGGCGCGGCGCGCAGCCAACCGAGCCACTGCGGCCCGACGCGCAGGATGTCTTCGGCAAACGCCGGCAGGATTGCGACGACTCCGCCGAACAACACCGCAACCAGATCCAGACTGATGGAATAGAGCAGGGCGCGACTGTGAAAAACGAAACGCAGGCCGGCGCGGATCGCCACCAACATCGGCTCATGCTGCGTCACCACGGCGGCCACCGGCGCCCGAATCAAGGTCATCAGCAGCAGTGAACACGCCATCAACACGACCACAACAGTCAGCGTGCCGGAGAGCCCGATAGGCGCGTAGAGAAATCCTGCCACCAGTGGGCCGAGCACGGCGCCGACCTGCCAGAACGCCGCGGCCCAGGCCGAAGCATTGGCATAGAGGGCGGCTGGGATCAGCGTCGCGCGCAGCGCGGACGCCGCCGGACCATAAAAACCGCGCGCCAGTCCGATTACTGCAAACGCAGCATAGACGCTGGAAAGCAAAACGAAGTCACTCATGCTGTCGGCGCGACGCATCAACAGGTCCAGCGTGATGGCCGCCAACAACATCACCGAAACCGCGATCACCACAATGCGCTTGCGCGGCTTGCGATCGGCGATAGCGCCTCCAAACAGCGCAACCACGATGTACGGCACCGCCTCGGCCAATCCGATCAAGCCGAGCATCAGCGGATTGTGTGTGCGCTGATACAGCGCATAGCCAAGCGCCACTTCCTGGGCAAGAACAGCGATGGTCAGCAGCAGCCCGCCGGCGACGATCAGCAGGGTGAAGTCGCGGTGGCGCAGTGCGGCAAAGGCATTGTGGGGCGCTGCGTTCTGAGACACGAAGGCAATCCGGGCGACGAGAGCGGGTCCTCGACCAACATCCTATCCAGCGCGCTGCGATCTCGCGACAATGACGTGGTGAAACCGAGCACTCCGTCACCGCCGCGCCATAAACCCGTCACGCCGGCCAAGCCGGCGGCGCGAACCCCCGTTGTCAGGAAATCTGCCGTGATGGCTGCACCAGCGCCGCAGCCATTGCGGCTCGGTTCGTTGTTGCGCGACCGATTCACCCAATACGCGTTGTTGATGCGCCTGCATCGTCCGGTCGGCTGGTTGCTGCTGTTGTGGCCGACGTGGTGGGGTCTGTGGTGCGCGGCGCGCGGCGTACCCAGCTGGAAGCTGCTGGCGATCTTCAGTGCTGGAGTGATTGTGATGCGCTCCGCCGGCTGTGTCATCAACGACTGGGCCGATCGCTGGCTCGACGCCAGCGTCGAGCGCACCCAGGACCGCCCGATCGCCTCCGGCAAGGTTCGGCCGAGCGAAGCGTTGCTGCTGTTTGCCGTGCTCATGCTCATGGCGCTGGGCCTGGTAGCGATGACCAACGAGCTGACCATCAAACTCGCTGGCGTCGGCGCCGTACTGGCGATCATCTATCCGTTCCTCAAGCGTCACACGCATCTGCCGCAACTCTGGCTCGGCGCCGCGTTCGGTTGGGCCGTGCCGATGGCCTATGCCGCCGAGAAAGGCGAGATCGATAGCATTGCCTGGCTGTTATTCCTCGCCAATGTCCTGTGGAGCTGCGCCTACGACACGATCTACGCCATGGTGGATCGCGACGATGACCTGCGCATGGGCGCGCGCTCAACCGCCATCCTGCTCGGCGATATGGACCTGGTGGGTATTGGCATCCTGCACGCCAGCTTTCTCGCCGCGATGTGGCTGGTGGGCGGCCGCGCCGAGCTCGGCTGGCCCTATACCGTTGGCTGGTGCGTGGCGCTGCTGATCGTACTTTGGCAGCACTGGACTATCCGATCGCGTGAGCGTGACGCCTGCTTCCTGGCGTTCCGTCATAGTCACTGGGTCGGCATGGCGTTGTTCATCGGTATTGCCGCGTCGCTTTGGTAGGAGCGCAGCGCGGCGCGAGCGGAATTGCGCTTTACTCGGCCGCACCAAGCCGTGCGACGACACGACCCAATTTCACCTCAACCCGTCGCTTCGGGAGCCAACCTTGAACGCCGCAAGTCAAACCCACAGTGTCCGTTTCAACACATTGATCCGTCCGTACCTGGTTTTGTACGGCGCCTTCATCCTGTGCATCACCCTGGTCGGCATTCCGCTCGCCATCCTCTGGGTGCTCGGCATTGGTCAATGGTGGGCGCGGCACTACTTCGACAAGCTGATGTGCGAAGTCGACGCGCACGAGCTGCGCTTTCGCAAGGGCATCCTGTTCACTGTCGAGAAAACCATTCCGCTGGAAAATATCCAGGACGTCACCTTTGTCGAAGGCCCGCTATTGCGCCACTTCCAGCTCAGCGTGCTGAAGTTCGAAACGGCCGGGCAAAGTGCCGGCCAGGCGCATGACATGCAGTTGATCGGGATCATCGACGCGCAACAATTTCGCGATATGATTTTGCAGCGCCGCGCCGAAGCGCGTGCTCGTCTCCAGCCCGTCGCGGCATCGAATGCCCTTGCAAATTCAGACAACACCGAGCAGCTTGCACTGTTGCGCAGTATCGATGCGCGACTACAGCAGATTGCGCAAAAAATAGACGCGCGCGACTAGACCGGAATCACGCTTACTCGATGCGCTGGGCCACGTTCCGGAAGTGCTTGAATCGTTACTCGGGCCAAACCAAAGGCTTCGATCACTGCGATGTTGCTGAGCAGATGCCCGCTCGGCATTGCCGTCACGAACGAACCGCCGCCAGCGACCAGCATAGGCAGAAGCAGCTGGTCGGCGAGATGTTCACCGATGGGCGCATCGTGCGAGAGGTAAGTGTGCATCTGGTTGCACGCATCGGCCGCCACCGTTTCGGACGAGCGGCCGCGTTCACCCAAGCTGGTGACGACTTCATCGACATGCTCGAACGCGGCGATCACATGCAGTGCATTGCCCACGCCGCCACGCTGCACGCGCTCATCCACATGCAGTTGGCCGCGACGCAGCTTGAGGCTATCGGCCACCGCGGTGAGTTCGCGCAAAGCGATCTTGGTTGGCAATCCCAGCACCATGGCGTGCGCTTCAATTCCGAGCGCCGCGCCGCGTTCGTGCACATTTACAGGCTGAAGCGGCGAAGGTTGGATGACGACGCGCACGGCGCCGCCACCCGCGGGGTAGAAGCCCAGGCGCTCGACGGCCATCTGGATACGAGCACCCATGCGAAGTAGCTGCGGCAGGAAAGCTCGCGTAACAAAATCGGTACTCGGCGCCATGCCGTTGTGGGTTCCGCCCTCGATGATCAGCGTGGTGCGCCCATCCGCACGCAACGCAGCCGGCAAAATCGTCTGCAGCACCAGCATCGTGCTACCGGCGGTACCGATGGCGAAGCGATAGACGCCAGATTGAATCGCTCCCGGTGCGAACGCGAGTTCGGTACTGCCAATCGCCGCTCCGAAGACCTGCGCGGCGCAAAACTGCTGTGCCGCCTGCACCGACACCAGATGCTGACGCATAAGCCCAGGCTTGCTGCGCCCGGCACGAATCCGCGTCATGCGCAGTGATTTGCCGCTGAGCATTGCCAAGGTCAGAGCGCTGCGCAGCATCTGGCCGCCACCTTCGCCCGCGCTGCCGTCGATATGGATGGTGTTGGCTTCCTGCCCGCTCACGGTGATTCCCCTTTGATTCGATCTGAATGTCGTTGCGCCTTGTGCAATCCGTGCGCGAGGAACTTACGCTGCGACAATGTAAACCGCACCAGACCATGTGCGCAGATGCTCGAGTTTGAGCATGCCGCGCACCTTGGCTATCCCTTTACGCACACAACCTGCCGCAACGTGTGCACTATTTCCACCAAATCACTCTGCGCCGCCATTACCTGATCGATCGACTTGTACGCTGCCGGCGATTCGTCGATCACATCAGCATCGCGGCGGCACTCAACGTGAGCAGTCGCCTTTAGATGCTGCTCCATGCTGATCTCGCGACGCGCGCGCGTGCGGCTCATTACGCGACCGGCACCGTGCGAGCACGAACACAAGGCGTCGGCATTGCCTAGGCCGCGCACGATGTAGCTCTTCACCCCCATGCTGCCAGGAATGATGCCGAGCTGACCCTTTTGCGCGCTGACTGCACCTTTGCGGGTGACAAAATACTCGGCGCCGAAATGCTGCTCGCGCTGAACATAATTGTGGTGGCAGTTGACGGCATCGTCGACCACAGTAAAGGCCTTGGGGACCGCGCGCTTGAGCGCCTGCAATGTGTGCTGCAGCATGATCGCGCGGTTCTCGCGCGCAAACCGCTGCGCCCAGCCGACAGCGAACACATAGTCATCGAAGTGCTGTGATCCTTCCTGGAAATAGGCTAGGTCGCGGTGTGGCAGGTTGGCGATGTGCTCGCGCATGTCCTTTTGCGCGAGTTCGATGAAGTGGGTGCCGATGGCATTGCCGACACCGCGTGACCCCGAGTGCAGCATCACCCAAACCTGCTCGGATTCATCCAGACAGACTTCCACGAAGTGGTTGCCGGTTCCGAGCGTGCCCAGATGCTGCAGATTATTGGTGTTCTTCAAGCGCGGATGTAGATCGCACAAATGACGGAAATCGCCGTCGAGATCGCGCCATGCCATTTCAGCCGCCTTAGGTGTTTCACCCCAGGCGCCCTGGTCACGCTGGCCGCGCTTGAACCCGGTACGGCCATGCGGCACCGCCCGCTCAATTGCGCTGCGCAGCCCCGACAGATCATCGGGCAGATCGCGCGCATTCAATGTCGTGCGCGCAGCGATCATGCCGCAGCCAATGTCCACGCCTACGGCGGCGGGAATGATCGCGTCGCGGGTCGGCACCACAGAACCGACCGTCGCACCGATGCCCAGATGCACGTCCGGCATCACTGCGACGAAAGGCCCGACCACGGGCAAGCGTGCCAGCCTACGCAGTTGTTCGCGCGCCTCTTCCTCGACCGGTACGCCATTTGTCCACATGCGAATCGGCACGCCGCCGCTTTGTTCCATTACTTCGTAGCGCTGGGAGTTCATGTCCGTGTTTCCTTGAGCGACATTTCTAGTGGGTGCCGGCCCGCACCGCTCCCGATGCGGGCCACCGCTGGCCTACTCGTCAGCCCGGCTGAAGAGCGGTTGGTCCAACGTGTATAGATCAGGATTCATGCCAGCTGCGAAAACGCTCCGGTCTTTTACCTCTTTAGGGTCGCCTTCTATCGCCGGTTACTTCGCGAACATGCGTCCTAACATGTTGGCAACGATAACTATTTCTCAAGTCCGCCTGCGTGTGAGTTGATCGGGAAACAAGCGGCGCTGGACGAATGCGCGCGCCGGAGATCGCATGTGAGCTCGACATAAAATCGATCCCATACGATATGATTTATCTTTCAGGATAGAGTCTACTCAATGAAATCGCGCGTAGTATTCGGCTTTCTGGGCATGCAGCTTGATGCTGGCCAGGGTCAGGGCCGTTGGGAAAAATGGCGACCGACAGTGAGCCTGGCGATGTTCGACGACTTCCAGGCCGATCGCATCGAGCTGCTGGTGGATCAGCGCAAGCATCGCGAACTGACTCGAACCGTACAGCAAGACATCACGCAAATGAGCCCGCAAACCGAGGTGCGCATTCATGATTTCTTCGTGCCCGACCCCTGGGATTTCGAGCAAATGTATTCGCGCCTGTTCGACCTCATGCACGCCTATCCGTTCGACACCGAGCGCGAGGAATATCTGGTGCACATCACCACCGGCACCCATGTTGCGCAAATTTGCTGGTTCTTGTTGACCGAGGCACGCTTTATTCCAGGCGTGTTGTTGCAGACCAGCCCGCCGCTCAAGCAGAAGGCCGGCGACCCAGGCAGCCACGGGCTGATTGATCTTGACCTTGCGCGCTACGATCGCATCGCGCAACGATTTCAGGCGCAGCAGCAGGACACGACAAGTTTTCTCAAGAGTGGTATCGCCACGCGCAGTTCCGCGTTCAATCGCATGATCGAGCAGATCGAGCGCGTCGCGACACGCTCCAAGGCACCGATCCTGCTGATGGGCCCGACCAGCGCTGGCAAAAGTATGCTGGCGCGAAATCTGTTCGAGCTGAAGAAGATCCGGCATGAACTTGCGGGGCGATTCGTGGAAGTGAACTGCGCCACTTTGCGTGGCGACGGTGCGGCCAGCGCGCTGTTTGGTCACGTGCGCGGCGCGTTTACCGGCGCCCAAGCCGAACGCGCCGGTTGTCTGAAGAGTGCCGATAACGGACTGCTGTTCCTTGACGAGATCGGCGAACTGGGCTTGGACGAGCAGGCGATGTTGTTGCGCGCGATCGAAGACAAGCGCTTCCCGCCACTGGGTGGGGACCGGGAAGTCAGCAGCGATTTTCAGTTGCTGGCCGGCACCAACCGTGACCTGGCGCAGGCCGTGGCCGACGGACACTTTCGCGAAGACCTGTTCGCGCGCCTCAACATGTGGACTTTCTACTTGCCGGGATTGAAAGAGCGCCAGGAAGATATAGAGCCGAATCTCGACTTCGAGCTCGAGCGCTTCGCGCGCGTGCACGGCGAGCGCGTCACTTTCAATCGCGAGGCGCGCGAGCGCTTCCTGCGCTTTGCCACCGGCAGCGAAGCGGTCTGGCCCGGCAATTTCCGTGATCTAGGCGCCTCGGTCACGCGCATGGCGACGCTTTCGCAGCACGGCCGAATCACCGTCGACGTTGTCGACGAGGAAATCGGGCGACTCAAGCGGCTCTGGAGCGCGCACACAAGCGATCCGCAAACCAGCTCAAGCGACGAACGCGATGCCAGGAGCCTGCTCGGCGCCCGCTGGGACGAAGTCGATCGCTTCGAGCGCGCACAGCTGATCGACGTACTCGCAATCTGCGCGCGCGCAAAAAACCTGAGTGAAGCCGGTCGCCTATTGTTCCAGGCTAGCCGCGCGCACAAAACCTCCAGCAATGATGCTGACCGGCTGCGAAAATACCTGGCCCGATTTGAACTCAGCTTCGATGAAATCCGCTCGCGCTGAGCGTTTGCGTTGGAACGCAACGGGTGCGACACGAAAAGACGCGCGGCGCTGCTGTATTCACCGCATTTCGATCTGCAGTCTAGAATGCGCACTTTGGCCGGGAGAGAAAGCATGCTTTTGTCCAAGTCATCCCTGCGCGCCGCTGTGCTGACGACTTTCGCCATGATCTCACTATGTGCCAGCGCCCAGCGCCCCACCCCTGGCGCCGCGCATGCCGAGCACTCACCGGATGCCACTGCAACGCAATCGGCGTTGACGCTGAAAAGCCCGGACGCACGCGCGCAGAAAATTCGCAGCAGTTACAGCAAGTTCGAATTCCGCATACCGATGCGCGATGGCAAGCGACTGTTCACCGCGGTGTGTGTGCCGAACGCGGCCAGCAAGGCCAAGCGCTACCCGATCCTGATGAAGCGTACGCCTTACTCGTCGGCGCCGTATGGCGTGGATCGTTACCGTAGCGCACTCGGTCCGACCGAGCAGTACGAGAAGCGGGGATTCATTGATGTCAACCCGGGCAAGCAACGCGGCTGGATCGACAATGATGCCGACGCCGGCAAGCGCGACTATGGCGGCCAGCAGACGCTGGTGCGCGGCGAACCATTCCGCATGCGTTTTCGCGAAAGTTATGAAACGCCCAAGGCGCTGACGCAGAATGAAGTAACTTCGGTGAAGTTTGCGCGCAATGTTGTTCTGCACACATTCAAACGCGGCCACTGGATCATGCTGCAGGTGAAGTCGAGCTGGTTCGCGTTTGTCGATCGCAATCCGCAGCGCTATGTGCCTAATATCTTTGCGGCTACTGCCGCCGATTACGTCAAAGCCAACCACCGTGTCCATCGCCCCTCAACCCATCCGAGTTCGATCCGGGTGCAGGTATTTTGCCGGGCTTGGACGCCAACGAGCGTTTGCGCAGACTACGCAGAAGCTTGGGCGTAACCGAGCGGGGCAGACTGTTGCGTTTGGCGGCAATCACGATTCCCATCCCGACCACGCCGATCTCTTACGCCAACGCGTAGCGCCCGAGCGGAGCATCCAGCACGGCGAATGGGTCAACACGCAGAATTTGCCGTGCTGCCGCCAGTGCGCGAACAATGCGCCGTCGGACGCGCACCTTGTTATGCTGCGCCGGTCAATCCGGACGCGCGGTCGCGTCTACACTTCGGGAGCAACAAGATGAGCAGACCCAACGAACACCTGGCGGCCTTGTTCAAAGTAGTGCGTGGTGGCAATGGCAGTGACAGTCCACCGCGACGTTCTGGACCCGGCGGTGTGCGCCCGGACTTGCCGCTTGGGCTGATTGGCCTGGGCATCGTGGCCTTGATCCTGCTGTGGGGGGCGCTGAGCAGTTTCTACACGGTGCAGCCCGAGGAGCGTGCCGTGGTCAAGCGTTTCGGCGCGGTCATCGCCACCGCCGACCCTGGCCTGCATTTCAAACTTCCGTTTGGTGTCGACAAGGTCCAGTTGGTGAAAACCGAACGCGTACTGAAGCAGGAGTTCGGGTTTCGCACGCAAAATGTAGAGGGCGATCGCACCGAATATTCGCAAGAAGACCATCCTGACGAGTCGCTGATGCTCTCGGGTGATCTGAATATCATCGATGTGGAGTGGGTAGTGCAGTATCGCATCGCGGATCCGATGAAATTTCTCTACCACCAGCGCAATCCCGAAGGCACGCTGCGGGATATTTCCGAGTCGGTGATGCGTCGAGCGGTTGGCAATCGGCTGGGCAGCGATGTGCTGACGACGGCGCGCGTGGAAATTTCCAACAGTGTGCGCGATGAAATCCAGGAAGCGATGGAGAAGTACGACAACGGCATCCGCGTCGTCACTGTGGAGTTGCAGGACGTGGTGCCACCCGCCGCCGTGCAACCGGCGTTCAATGAAGTGAATGAGTCGCGTCAGGAGCGCGAGCGGATGATCAATGAGGCGACCAAACAGGCCAACCAGGAGATCCCGCGCGCGAAGGGTGAGGCTAACCGCCTGATTGCCGAGGCCGAGGGTTATGCGATCGAACGCGTCAATCAGGCCAGGGGCGAAACCGTGCGATTCAGCTCGATCCTCGCCGAGTATCGCGCCTCGCCCGAAGTCACGCGCACACGCATGTATCTGGAAACCTTGAATCAGGTGCTGCCCAAGGTTGGCGCCGTGTACGTGATCCAGAATGGCCAGACCGGCCCGATTCCGTTGCTCAATATGCACCAGGCCACGCCCACTGTTGTTGCCGAGGAGGCTCGCTGATCATGCGCACTACAATACTGCTGGTGGTGTCCGCGCTTATATTGTTGCTTCTGCGCAATTCGCTGTTTGTGGTTGATCAGGCCGAGCAGGCGATCCTGGTGCAGTTTGGCGAACCGGTAGGCTCAGTGATCACCGATCCCGGCCTGCACTGGAAGAAACCCTTCATCCAGGATGTGCGGCGTTTCGACAAGCGCGTGCTGCCTTGGGATGGCGATGTCAGCCAGGTGCCGACGCTGGGCCGTGAGTTTGTGCTGGTCGATACCACAGCGCGTTGGCGTATTTCCAATCCGTTGCAGTTCCTGCGTTCGGTGCGCGACGAGCAGGGCGCACGCACGCGCCTTGATGACATCATCGACTCGGTGGTCCGCGACATCATTTCGGGTACATCCCTTGAGGAAATCGTCCGTTCCAAGGATTGGAAAGTCGACCTGAAGAGTCTCGAGGAAGAGCTGATCACGCGTCAGGATGTGGCCTTGGAAAAACCCAAGAAGGGCCGCGAATTGCTCGAACAGGAAATGCGCGAAGCAGCTTCAAAGCTGATGCCCGAGCTCGGTATCGAACTGGTCGACGTGCGTATTCGTCGCATCAATTACATCGATTCGGTGCGTGCGCAAGTCGAGACGCGAATGATTTCCGAGCGCCAAAGTATTGCCGAGCGTTTCCGCGCCGAGGGTCAGGGACGCAGTTCCGAGCTGCTCGGCGAGATGTCACGCGAGCTGCGCACAATCACTTCGGAAGCCGAGCGCAAGGCCGCCGAAATTCGCGGCAAGGCGGATGCCGAGGCGACCAAGATCTACGGCGAGGCATTTGGCGCCGACGCCGAGTTCTATGCGTTTTTCCGCACGCTGGAGAGTTACTCCACCATGGGCGCCAACACCACGCTGATGCTGGGCGCCGATGCCGAGTTCTTCCGCTATCTGGAATCAACGCGACGACGGCCGGCGGGTGGGCGCTGAGCTGAATTGGCGGCGGTGCGTCTCGTCCGCAGACGCACCCGCCCGGCCTACGACGCAGGCACAATGTGACTAGCGATTCGGCCGATCGGCCCGCGCGCAACGCATCATCGCGTCCGCGCATGCCGCGCACGGTTTGGATTCTCGGTTGGGTGAGTCTGTTCACCGATGTGTCCAGCGAGCTGGCGCATGCGTTGCTCCCGCTCATGCTCATTGGGGGCATGGGGGCCAGCGTCCTGATGCTCGGGCTGATCGAGGGACTGGCCGAAGGCACCGCGGCGTTCTGCAAACTGTTCGCCGGTCGGCTGAGCGATCTACTCGGTCGGCGCAAACCGTTGATCGTGCTTGGCTACGGATTGTCCGCGTTGACCAAGCCGCTGTTTCCGCTGGCCAGCGTGCCTTTTCAGGTGCTGCTCGCGCGCGTGCTCGACCGCATCGGCAAAGGCATACGCGGCGCACCTCGGGATGCGTTGCTGGCCGATGTCACGCCACCGGCATTGCGTGGCGAAGCCTATGGCCTGCGCCAGTCGATGGACACCGTCGGCGCAGTGCTCGGGCCGCTTCTCGCGATTGGCCTGATGCTGTGGCTGGGCAATGCGCAGCATGCCCTGTGGTTTGCCGCCATCCCGGCGGCGATCGGTGTGCTGATTCTGGTGCTTTACCTGCGCGAGCCGGAGCAACGCGCCGCGAGCGACAAGCCGCTGCTCAGTACGAGCGCGTGGCGCGAGTTGCCACATTCCTTTTGGCAAGTGATCAGTGTTGCCGCGCTGATCGGGCTGGCGCGCTTTGGCGAAGGTTTCCTGATTATTCTCGGCAGCGACCGCGGCCTTGGCCTGCGCTGGGCGCCATTGGCATTGGCGGTGATGAGTGCGGTGTACGCGCTATCGGCCTGGCCGGTCGGGCGACTTGCCGATCGCATGGACCGTCGCGGTCTGTTGTTGGTGTCACTGCTGATGCTGGTCACTGCCGATGTATTGCTGGCTTTTGATCTGGGGCCCTGGGGTTTTATTTTGGGGGTGGGCGTCTGGGGCCTGCATCTGGGATTCAGCCAGGGATTGCTGTCCGCGATGATCGCAACGTCGGCACCGGCGACACTGCGTGGCACCGCCTTCGGGGTTTTTCACGCGGTTGGCGGCGTCACTGCGTTGTGCGCCAGTGTGCTCGCCGGCGCCTTGTGGCAATGGTTCGGGCCCACCAGCAGCTTCATCGGCGGAGCGTTGTTTGCCGCGGCCGCGATTGTCGTGTTGTCGCTGCAGCGATCGCCCCGCGCGCCGGCCTAGAGTTCGAAGAATGTGGGATGCGGTAGACGCAGTGAGCCGCATTGATCGCGGCTGTCGCCATGATTGTTCGACGGCCAGTGCTGCGGTTCACCGCGTTCACCACATTCTGCGTGCTTGAATAGAGTTCGCACAACAATTCAAATTGTGGCAGCGGCGCCAGCAAAATCGTTTTGCCGCCACGCCTCGAACACGACAATGGCGACCGTGTTGGACAAATTCAAACTCCTGTTGTGCGGTTGCATCGGCAGGCGCAAACACTGCGTCGCGGGCAATTCATCCAGCAAGGATTGCGGCAGACCGCGCGTCTCGGGCCCAAACACGAAGGCATCACCGGGCGCGTAGCGTATCGAGTCGTAGCGCTGGCGGCCGCGCGTGGACAGTGCAAATAACCGCGCGGGCGTGGCCGCTTCGATGAATCCGGCCATGTCCTCATGCACATTGAGCTTGGCGAACTCGTGGTAATCCAGCCCAGCGCGACGCATCTTGGCGTGATCTATCGCAAAGCCCAGCGGACGAATCAGATGCAGCTGGCAACCCGTATTGGCGCACAGCCTGATGACGTTGCCGGTGTTGGGCGGGATTTCAGGTTGATACAGCACGACATGGAACATCGATGCGCCCAGGAATTGCGAGCGCACATCTTAGCCGTCAGCAATGCCCTCAAGCCGACTGCGCGCATCAGCCGCGGCGCGGACCCAGCGAGGCCGGCAGCATCTGCCGCCACGACCCGGATTGAGGGGCCGCGGGGGCCTTGTCGATGATGATGATCACCGGAAACTCCGCCAATACCTCGTCAGCGACCACGTCGTTGCCGATTTGTCCCTCGAGCGTGGGCTGCAACGCAATGGCGCAACCCAACAGCGCAAACAGGGCGCCGGACATGGCGAAACGGCGGATCTGGGTGTTCAATGGCATGGCGTTCTCCTGGTGCACGGGTTATAGATGCAGTCTTCGTGCCAGCGGTTTGAATTATTTATATCTTTGTTTTACCGAGCGTTTTTCTGGAATCAAGTAGGGCGGTGTCCGGCCCCGGACGAGTCCGCTGTCCGTCCGTGGACGCCGGTGTACGCCAGGGTGCGACCGGCGCAAGCAAGGCCGACCGCAATTGGCCCCGCGACTACTGATTGGTTGCTTCGTCGCCGCTATGCTTTTCGACCTTGTGGATAACCACAACTCTGTGCTGACTGTCGGCATCTTCTGCATGCAGGTCCGCCAGCGATTCAAGGTCGGCTAAATCCGCAAGACCCCCGCGCGCACGTCAACGCTTACGTCGGTAGCGCCGGCATCGCCGCGCTTGACGACAATGACGCGCTTCTGATGACTTTGCGCGCCTTCAGGGTGTGTGCCACCGTTGCCGCCATGAACAATCACCCGTTTTTGGTGTGCACCGTCGCCATGGACACGTACATCAGATCCGCCACCGGTTGCGAGTCCGTTGGGGTTCGGATACGGAACTTTCACCGTGTTTTCGGCGGTTTCGATACTCAGTCCGTTTTCGGTGCGGCGCACGGTGACCGGTGTACCGGCATCGGTGTAAAACCCGCGTGATTCCCCTGCCGCAAGTTCGCCCTCGAACGTCAGCGCTTGCATCTGTTTGTCTTTGCCCATCAGCTTGATTAAGGTGGTGTTGCTGCCGGCTTCGCCAGCTTGACTGGCGCCTACCAGGCTGGTCAATGCGAGCGTAGCTGCGCCACGTGCAAGTTTCGAATTGAGCTTCACTCTTGGTCTCCCGGTTGAAGGCGCGGCGTATGCGCGCTTACCAAGAGATGCAGCACACCTGTGTTTGGTCGCAGCCGGGGATTTTCTGCACGAGTCGCAGGCCGAGAATGCGAGCGTTGCCGCGAGCTAGGGAACCCCTGAACAAGTTCGGAGCCGCGATAGCCCCCTGAGTCAGGGGGCGAAAAACCGCAGGTTTTTGACCAGCTCCGCTGTTGAGAGCGGGGTTTGGCAAGCAATAAGCAGTGTGGCGAAGACGAAGTCGCGAATTATTCAGACCTTCGCTAAGTCTCTTGCCGATTTTCGCAAGACTGCACAAGCGCACTTTGACTTGCCTGTCGTAATGCGGACAGGCTAGCGCGCCGTCTCGCCTCCGATGGAAACTCTACCTGCACATTGAAGTTGCGACCTTCGCCGTCGCGCAGATTGCTCAGCCCTTCGTAGCGCAACAAGGTGCGCGTCTGTTGATCATAGGCGGCGTCGATATGCGGTGCGATAAATCCCCACCAGGCCCCCAGTGACAGCCGGATCACCGATGCGTCGCGCGTGCCGACACGTTGTTCGCGGTGCTTGCGGATCTTGAATCCAATGGTTGCCAACTGTGCCGGTACCAGGAACTCAAGGCGAATCGCTTCGTCACTCTGCAGTGCATCCCAGTGCTGCTTGAGGAATTCGTCGAAGCCGGCATCGGCCACGAAGGCTTGGTTTGCGGAAATTAGCTGACGATTCTCACTACTGTCGCGATTGAGCTGCACGAAGGTCGATCCGCTGCGATCCGCATTGCGACGCAGGCCCTCGCGATAGCCCGAACGTGCGTCGATCAGCTCAAAATCAGGCTGTTCTGCGCGCCGACCGTAGCTAACCACTTTGCGCGCAAACGCTGCGTCCGTATCAGGGCAGCGATACAACACCACGCGCTGCTCGATGCGCTCAGCGGACTGTTGCAGATAATGCGTTTCCCGGTACAGCAATGCGCCGCTGTCAGCATCGCGGGCGCTGCCGTCATAACGCAATACCTCCGCTGCCGAGGCAGCCGCGCTGGCGACGACGAGAAAAACAATGACAGGGCAGCGCAGCATGTGCGCAATTGCAGCCGACTGAGAATGAAGAGCGCGCGAAGAGCAGGCGAAAACGCCGACGCGCCGCTTCTGGTCAGCCCAGCGCCAACTCAGACCAAGGTTGCTTGCAGTGTGATCTCGCAGCCGGCCAAGGCCTTGGAGACTGGACAGTTCACCTTGGCCGAAGTTGCTAGTTCCTGGAATTTTGTGGCGTCGATGCCCGGCACACTGGCGCTCATGATCAGATCAATGCGTGGAATCACGAAGCCGCCGCCGCCTGGTTGCAGATGCACGCGTGCCTCGGTATTGATCTGACTGGGTGTGAAGCCGCTCTTGCCGAGCGTGGCCGAAAACGCCATGGTGAAGCAGCCCGCATGCGCCGCCGCGATTAGTTCTTCGGGATTGGTCATGCCGGTGCCGTCGGTCGAGCGCGCACGGAAATCGTAAGGCCCCTTGAATACGCCGCTCTCCAACGCCAGCTCGCCTTTTCCTTCGGTGACACTGCCCTGCCAGGCGGCAGTCGCTTTGCGTATGGCCATGAGTGCTTCCTGAGCGTAGATGGGGAACCTGTGAACAAGTCCGGAGCCGCGATAGCCCCCCTGAGTCAGGGGGCGAAAAACCGCAGGTTGACCAGCTCCGCTGTTGAGAGCGACCAGCTGCGCTGTTAAGAGCGGCGGTTTGGCAAGCAATAAGCAGTGTGGCGAGGACAAAGTGGTGACTTATTCAGACCTTCCCTAGTTGTCCAATGATGCACCTGTGCAACGAATTTCTCCACACCACATGCCGCACGCAACGCTGCACCGGGGCAGCAGGAATACGCGCACTTCGGCATCACGCAGAGCGACGAGTCCCTCACCAGGGCAGTCGTCGCCCATCTGACGCAAAAAAACCGCCGTAGTGTTCAGGCGCGAGCCGCTCGATGAACTCGATCAGTGCGCGCACCGAATCTTCGACCGCGAGCGGCGCATTGGCACCACCCATGTCGGTTTTTACCCAGCCCGGGTGCACTGCGGCGCAGCCGATGCCGCGTTGCTCCAGCTCAAAGGCCATCAGCCGCGTGGCCATGTTCAACGCCGCTTTGCTGATGCAGTAGCTCGGAGTCGAGAACGCCTTGCGCTGTGCAATCGATGCCAACTCACTGGACAGGTTCAGCACCTTGGGTTGCAGGCCACGCGCCAGCGCCGAGGTGAGTGCCTGGGTCAACAACAGCGGTGCCGCGGCGTTGACCCGGAAGGTTTGCTCCAGATCAAGCGGTTCGACACTGCCGAAGCGTTCGCCGCTGGGCAATAGCCCGGCGTTGTTGATCAGCAGATCGAGGGCATCGGTGTGGTCGGATAGTGAATCTGCAAAGGCGACGAAGCTGTCGAGCTGCGACACATCCAGCGTCAGCACGGTGAGGCGGCCAGAGTAAATACCAGCCAATTCGGCCCAGCGTGCGTCACCGGCGGGCTTGCGCACTGCGGCGAAAACGCGATCGCCGCGCGCCAGAAAACACCTGACAAACTCAAAGCCGATGCCGCGTGCTGCCCCGGTGACCAATATCCGCTGCATTGAATTCTCCCGAGTAAAGAAGGTCTGAATAAGTCACGACGTCGTCTTCGCCACACTGCCTATTCCTTGCCAAACCCCCGCTCTCAACAGCGGAGCTGGTCGCTCTCAACAGCGGAGCTGGTCAACCTGCGGTTTTTCGCCCCCTCACTCAGGGGGCTATCGCGGCTCCGGACTTGTTCAGAGGTTCCCTAACCATGACCTTGGTCAGTGTAATCGCTGGCGCCGAACGATTACCATGCTCGCCCGCCCTTGATTCCCGCTGCGCCCGGTTGGGTTACGAGCGCGCCTTCATCCGTTTTCACGATCCCCGATCCAAGGAACCGCACATGTTGCTTCGTCGTTTCGCCTTCGGCATTGTCACCACGCTTGCCATTTCCAACCTTTCGGCCGCCAAGGTCGACATTCCCTTTGAAGAGTTCAAGCTCGACAATGGCCTGCGCGTCATCGTGCACGAAGATCACAAGGCACCCATCGTCGCGGTCAACCTCTGGTACCACGTCGGCTCCAAGAACGAGAAGCCGGGGCGGACCGGCTTTGCCCATCTGTTCGAACATCTGATGTTTCAAGGTTCGGAAAATTTTCCGGATGAGTTCTTCAAACCGTTTGAGGACGCTGGCGCCACCGATCAGAACGGCACCACCGATTTCGATCGCACCAACTATTTCCAGAACGTACCCACTACGGCGCTTGATATGGCACTGTGGATGGAGTCGGATCGCATGGGCCATCTGCTCGGCGCGATTGACCAGAAGGTATTGGACGAGCAGCGCGGTGTAGTGCAGAACGAAAAGCGGCAGGGCGACAATGCGCCTTACGGCAAAACGTTCTACCACCTGCTCGAAGGTCTGTTTCCCGAAGGCCATCCCTACCGATGGGAGCCGATCGGCTCGATGGATGACCTCAACGCTGCATCGCTGGACGACGTGAAGGACTGGTTCAAGACCTGGTACGGCCCTTCCAATACGGTGCTGGTGCTGGCCGGAGACATTGACGTCAAAACCGCGCGTGAGAAAGTCGAAAAATACTTCGGCGAGATCGAACCAGGCGCACCGCTGGCGCGACGCAAGTCCTTCATCCCCAAGCTTGATGCACCAGCCCGCGACATCATGCACGACCGCGTTGCCCAGGCGCGCGTGCATCGTGGCTGGACCGCGGCAGCGGCCGGAACTGCTGAAGCTGACCAGCTGTCCCTGGCATCGCGCATTCTCGGTGGCAGCAAGACCTCACGTCTTTACCAGCGTCTGGTATTGCAAGATCAGATCGCCAGTTCCGCCAGTGCCTGGTACTACCCGCTGGAAATCGCCGGCATTTTCGTCATTCAGGCCGACGCCAATCCCGGTGTCGATCCAGCGAAACTCGAAGTTGCGATTGAGGAAGAAGTTGCGCGCTTTGTGAAAGACGGACCCACCGCTGATGAAGTAAAGCGCGCCCGCGTTGCCGCCGAAGCCAGTTTTGTGCGCGGCGCCGAACGCATTGGCGGCTTCGGTGGCAAGGCCGACATCCTCGCCGAGTGCGCGACTTACACCGGCAAGCCGGACTGCTTCAAGCAATCGCTTGCCACGATCAGCACCGCCACGCCAGCGAGCGTGCTGGCGGCGGCGAGCAAAGTGCTGCAACCGCAACACTACACACTCACGGTCTTGCCCAGTCCCGACTATAAAGCCAGCAGCGCCAAACTGGATCGTTCTGCCGGCGCGCCCAAGACTGAGTCCTACCCTGATCTGAAGTTTCCCGAACTGCAACGAGGAAAGCTCAGCAATGGCATCGAAGTCGTGTTGGCGGAACGGCACGAAGTGCCGCTGGTGCAGCTGCGCCTGTTGTTTGATGCCGGCCATGCTGCGGACCAAGGTGGCAAGCTCGGCACCGCGAGTTTTGTGATGAGCATGCTCGACGAGGGCACCAGGACTCGCGATGCCGTGGCCATCGCCACACGCATGGAGGAACTCGGTGCGCAGATCGGCAGTGCGTCAACGCTGGACACTTCAGTGCTTTCACTGTCCGCTCTCAAGGATCAGCTCGCGCCATCGCTGGAGCTATTCGCCGATGTCGTACGCAATCCGCGATTCGACGCGAGCGAGATCAAACGAGTGCAAGGTCAATGGCTGGCGTCCATCGCCCAGGAAAAAACCAATCCGTCGTCGCTCGCCAGCCGTATCCTGCCGCCATTGCTGTATGGCGCAGGCCATGCCTACGCGGTGCCGGGTACGGGTTCAGGCAACGAGACGTCAATCACCTCGCTTACCGCGGCTGATCTGAAAGCGTTTCATCGCGATTGGATTCGCCCGGACGGCGCGCGCATCATCGTGGTGGGCGACACCACAATGACCGAGATCGTCCCGGCGCTGAACCGGGTATTCGCTGATTGGAAGGCCCCGGCTTCGCCGCGGCCGAGCAAGAACATCGGCGAGGTTGCGATGTCGACCACCACCAACGTCTATCTGATGGACAAGCCCAACGCCGAACAGACCACCATCTTCGCCGGACACTTGCTGCCTTCGACCAAGGCTAACGATCGTTTTGTGACCAATACCGCGGTCAACCTGCTCGGCGGGCAGTTCACCGCGCGATTGAACATGAACCTGCGTGAGACCAAGCACTGGGCGTATGGCGCATACACCGGCACGGGCGAGGCGTTGGGACAGCGCAGTCTTTATGCCTGGGCACCGGTGCAAACCGACAAGACCGTAGAGTCGATCCAGGAAGTGGCACGCGAGTTCAACGAGTATCTCGGCACGCGGCCAGCGACCCAGGAAGAGCTCGATCGCCTGATCGCCAACGACGTACGCAGTCTCCCCGGTCAGTACGAAACCGCAGCTGCAGCTGCCGGAAGCCTGAACTCCATCGTGGTTTACGGGCATCCCGATAACTACGTGCAAACGATGAAGGCACGTATCGAAGGGCAGACGCTCGAACAGGTGAATGCCGCTGCCAAGGCGCACATTCACCCGTCGGCGCTGACCTGGGTCATCGTCGGCGATCTGAGCAAATTCGAAGCTGGCGTGCGCGCGCTGAATCTTGGGTCGGTGAAAATTCTCGACGCCGAAGGCAAAGTGATTCGCTGAAGTGAAGATGCGGAGCTTGGCGCAGGCGCTGCAGTCGGATGACAGCGGGTGGTCAGCGACAGTACATTCCAATCGAGGCATGAGTCTGAACCAAGGTCGCGATCCTTTTGTGGGGAAGCGGCAGAAAAGAGCAGCGCTACACCGCCAAGGTTCAGGCAAGTAGCGCTAGGCTTTGTCGCCAACGACACGGAGATCGACATGCGTACACTGATGATTGCTGCCGCGATGCTCGCCTTCGCTGGCTGCACCTGGGTCGAGCCTGATGCCCAGGGCAAACGAATCGATGTGGCCTACGGCAAGAATCTCAGCGCTTGCGCGCAGAAAGGCACGGTCACGGTTTCGGTGCGGCACAAGATCGGTTTTTATGAGCGCAACGATCTGAAGGTGCGCGACGAACTGGAATCGTTGGCACGCAACGAAGCGACCGAACTGGGCGGCGATACCGTGCAGGCGCTGGGCGAGCCGGTGGATGGCGAACAGAAATTCGGGGCGTACGACTGCCGCTAGTGCGCGCTGCCGTTGCCGCGACAGTCCGATTTCACAACAGTCCGAATTCACAACAGTCCGAATTCACAACAGTCCGAATTCACAACTGTTAAACCGGGGTCGCGGCGGCAATCGCGCGCGTCGGCTTGATCAGTCTTCGAAGCCGCCCGCAAACAGCGCGCGCGGCACGATGGTGATATCGCCGCGCATCACGGCCTGAATGTGGTTGGTACAAATAAAGTGGAACGCCGGCATCTGCCGGACTCCCATCAACCGAATGCACGGCGTGCCCTCGCACAAGAATCCGCCGGGAACCGGCGTGGTGCTCGGAAACGGATTGATCACCTGCCGCAGCGGATGAAAACTGCTGGCTGCGAACTCGACTGTGTCGCCTTCGATCACCGTCAAGACATTGGGCACATAGGCCAAACCGGAAATTTCGACGCAGTGGTAGTTCGGTCCCGGCACGCACTGTGCTTGCAGCACGCCCGAGCCGACCAGCAATATCATGGCGATGGCGACGCGCTGAGACATGCCTACGATTCTCGCTCTACTCGCGTCCAGGCGCAGTGATCGATTCAACAGTTCGCGGTGCCCTGCGCTGGGTGCGCCGTCAACGGATGCGCTCAAGGATGCCGTCCAGCTCGTCCAGACTGTGATACGCGATGACCAATTTGCCGCGGCCATTGCGCCCGTGCTGGACCGCAACGCGAGTCGCCAACCGCTCCGAGAGGTCGCGTTCCAGCGCCTCGATATCCGGATCCGACTTGCGCTTGATCGCGCCGTCCTTGACCGGCGATTTGGTGTCGCTGCGGCCGGCTTGCAATTGCCGCACGCGATCCTCGAGTTCGCGCACGCTCCAGCCACTGTCGGCGGCCTGCAAGGCCAGTTGTGTGGCCTGAGCCGGCGGCAATGTAATCAGCGTGCGCGCATGGCCCATCTCGAGCCGATGTTTTTCAAGCAGAATGCGCACCGCTTCGGGCAGGTCCAGCAGGCGCAGCAGATTGCTCACCGAGGCGCGCGAGCGACCAACTGCTCCAGCGGCGTCCTGATGCGTCAAGGAAAATTCTTCGATCAGTCGCTTCAGCGCGGCGGCTTCTTCCAAAGGACTGAGATCCTCGCGCTGGATATTCTCGATCAGCGCCATCGCGATTGCCGCCTGATCGGCGACTTCGCGTACCACCGCCGGAATCTCCGACAGGCCGGCCAATTGCGCAGCGCGCCAACGGCGCTCGCCGGCAATGATCTCGAAGCGGCCGCGCGTTATCTCGCGGACGACAATGGGCTGAATAACACCTTGCGCCTTGATCGACTCGGCGAGTTCCGCCAGACGCTCCTGATCCATGCCAGTGCGCGGCTGATAGCGGCCTGGCTGCAGCTGGGCCACAGGCAACGCGCGCAACTCGCCACCGGCGCCTTCGGCGCTCTCGGCGGAAGTATCGATGCCGAGCAGTGCATCCAGCCCGCGTCCCAATCCACGTTTCTTTGCTGCCATGGCGTTTCCTTGAATTCGTTTTGGTTCGACCGGGGCAGGAGCAGCGAACTGGCTCGCGCAGACGCTACCCAAATCTAGCTGGCCAGCGCATCCGTTTTGGCGCCGCGTTCGCGCCGCAACATCTCGCCAGCAAGGCCAAGATAGGCGATCGCGCCGCGTGACTCCCGGTCATACTGCGAGATCGGCAAACCGTGTGAGGGCGCCTCGGCCAGACGTACATTGCGCGGCACCACGGTGCGAAATACCTTGTCACCGAAATGCTTCACCAGCTGGTTGGAGACATCGTTGCCAAGATTGTTGCGTACGTCGTACATGGTGCGCAGGATGCCTTCAAGCTCCAGCTCCGGATTGAGCCGCGTCTTCACCGCTTTGATGGTGTTGAGCAGAGCGGTCAAACCCTCAAGCGCAAAGTACTCGCATTGCATCGGCACCAGCACACTGTTGGCCGCGGTCAGCGCGTTGAGCGTCAGCAGGCTCAGCGACGGCGGGCAGTCGATCAGAATGAAGTGGTAACGCGCAGCGATTGGCGCCAACACACTGCGCAGCCGCGTCTCGCGCGCGATCTCATCCATCATCTTGATCTCGGCAGCGGTCAAATCACTGCTTCCGGGAATCAGATCGTAACCGCCAGTGGTGCTGACGATGGCGCGCTCCGCCGTTACTTCCTCAAGCAGCACCTCGCAGGCATTGGGCTTGGCCCTTGCCTTGTCGACGCCAGAGGCCATAGTGGCATTGCCCTGCGGATCCATATCGACCAACAGCACCTTGCGGCGCGCTTCGGACAATGCCGCGGCAAGGTTCACCGCCGACGTGGTCTTGCCTACGCCGCCCTTCTGATTGGCCACTGCGATGATGCGGGTCATGAATAGTGCTTCGTTCGAGCCGCACACTCAGGCGCGGGGCCGGGGAGTTTAGCCCAGATGCGCAGAGCAGGGCGGCTCCGCCCTGGTCGATGTCGGGCACGCCGCGCCCGCCCGTGACCGGCGACCGGGCTAAAACGCTTAACTCCGGGCGTTGGCTGGGATCTGTCAGGACGCAGACGACTTGCGCAACACTACCAGCACGCGCTCGCCATCCAAACCCGGCACGCTCAGTTGCGCGACTGAATCAAGCTCGAAGCCAGTCGGCAGGGCGCCCAGTTCGTCGCGATAACCTGGCCCCTTCATCGCCAGCAGACGACCGCCCTCGACCAACCAGTCGTGGCACCATCCGCCCAACGCCGCGATCGGCGCCACGGCGCGCGCGGTCGCAGCAACCAGCGGTCGTAGCGGCACATAGGCCTCGGCGCGTTGTTCCACCACTTCGACTGCATCGAGCTTCAACACGCGCTTTGCCTCACGCAGAAAGCGCGCCTTCTTGCCGTTCGACTCAATCAGTACCACGTGCCGCTCCGGGTAAAGGATCGCCAACGGCACCCCGGGCAGACCGGCACCCGCACCCATGTCGGCGATTTCGCTCTCGGTCCAATGCGCGGCCATGGCCAGGGAGTCAAGCAGATGCCGCGTCAACATCTCGGCCGGGTCACGCACTGCCGTCAGATTGTAGGTACGGTTCCAGCGTTCGAGCAGGGCCAGGTACTCCAACCACAGCGTGACGCGTTGCTCGTCGACCGCCAGCTGCATCTGATGCAACGCAGTCAGCAGCGGTGGTCGCAGGTATTCAAGGTCGGTCACGAGGAATCCGCTGGGTGTGGGCGAAGAGAGTTCACGATTGTAGACCGCAAGTTCTTAGACAGGAGCTACCCGGCCCGGCACAATCCACCCATGTCCTGCCCGCACTTCTGTCCATGAGCACGCCCGCCCCGACGCGGCTGCTACGACTGTTGACCTTCAATATCCAGGCCGGTGCCAAGACCAATGAGATGCGTGAGTACGTCACGCGCGGCTGGCAGAGCGTGCTGCCCAACCGTGAGAAACAGGGCAATCTGGGCGCGGTCGCGAAGCTCGCTGGTGATTACGATATCGTCGCTTTGCAGGAGGCGGACTCGCACAGTCTGCGCTCCGGATTCCGCCATCAGGTCGAGTTGCTGGCCGAATCCGCTGGTTTTCCATTTTGGACGCACCAGCGCAATCGCGCTCTGACCCTGGCTTCGCCCGGCAACGGTGTACTGGCGCGCATCGAACCCAGCGAAGTATTGGCGCACAAGTTGCCCGGCAGAATCCCCGGGCGCGGCGTGCTCGAACTTCGATTCGGTACGCACCACGATGCGCTGCGTGTGTTCGTTGCACATCTGTCGCTGACGCCCAACGGGCGCAAGCGCCAGGCTGAGTATCTGGCCGAAGTGATCGGTGATGCGCGCCACGCCGTAATCATGGGCGATTTCAACTGCGAACCCGACGCCGCAGCGCTGCGACCGCTGTTCGATCACACCCGTCTGCGCCCGGCGCCGCACCTGCCCACGTTTCCGGCCTGGGACCCGATCCGATCGATCGATCAGATCCTGTTCACGGCGGCATTGCGGGTGCGCCGTTATGAGGTCATCGGGTTGCATGTCTCCGATCACCTGCCCATCGGTGCCGAGATCGAGTTGCCGCTGAGCGCGATCGCCTAGCGCACACCAGCCGGAAATCACAACCGGTGTTTTGCGCTGGCGATCCGTGGCCCGAATCCTTCGCGCTGGCGACACAGTGTCTTCGCTGCGCCGCATCCGGTCAGCGGAACGGCCGCAGCGCACGGTTACAATCAACGCCATGACAATCTTTCGCTCGTTTCTGGCTGCTCTTTTTACCCTCACTCATTTGTGCGCGCCTGCATCTGCGCGCGCGGATCTGGCCGCGCAGCGCAAACAGTTCGAGCTCGCCTATAGCCTTGCCGGACAGGGCCACAACTGGACCGATCAGGCCAGGATGCTGAAGGGCTACCCGCTATTGCCGTGGGTGGAGCATGTCCAGTTGATGCGCGATCAGCATCCGCAGACCGCGCAGATCGAGACTTTCGTGACGCGTCACGATGGCACCTATCTGGCGGCGGATTTGCGCACACTGCTGGCGAAGCGCTATGCCGAATCGCAGCGCTGGGCCGACCTGCTCGCACTGGATCTGCATGCGCCCGATCGCGAAACGCAGTGCCGCCTGTTGCATGCGCGCATCGCCACTGGGGACACCGCCAATCTCGCCGAAAAAGCGCAGTCGCTATGGCTGAACCCGCAATCGCAGCCGCCTGCCTGCGACCCGGTGTTCTCCTGGTTGCGCGCCCAGCGCAAGCTCGACAGCGAGCTGATCTGGCAGCGCATCGGGCTCACCGCGCAAAATGGACAGGCCGCCTTTCTGCGCCAGTTGGGCAGTTCACTGAGCGCAGCTGACCGTGTTGCAGTGAACCATCTTGCCGACCTGCTGCTCGATCCGCTGCGTCAGCGCAAAAATGCACGAAAGTGGCCAGATGATGCGCCTCACCGTTACGCATTGTCCTTCGGCGTTGCGCGTATCGCGCGTCGCGACGATGATTTGGCAGCGTCGCTATGGCGCGAGTTCAGCACCCGCTTCACCTTTGATGACGCGGCCAAGGCGCGCATGCTGGACGCGATCGCGCTGTATCGCGCCAATTCCTATCGAAGCGATGCCGCCGACTGGCTGGGACTGATACCCGCAGGCAAAGACACGGCGTTGACCCGCGAATGGCGCGTGCGCGAAGCCTTATCGCGTGCGGATTATGCCGCCGCGCTTGCCGGACTTGCGCGCATGGACGCGGAGCAACAAGCCGATCCGCGTTGGCGTTACTGGCAAGCGCGCGCGCTGGACGAGACCGGCCAAACGCAACTCGCGTCCCTGGCTTGGCGGGCACTGGCAAGTGCGCCTAACTTTCACGGCTTTCTTGCCGCCGACCGCCTCGGTCTTCCCTATCGGGTGTGCCCGATCGAAGTGCCGAAAGTGTCCAGCAGCGAGGTGATTACACGACATCGCGGGCTGGAACGCGCGCTTGAATTTCGCACGATCGGCTGGAAACGTCAGGCCAACCGCGAATGGGATCACTTGCTGACGCGACTCGACGCGCAGGCGCGACAGGAAGTCGTCACCGTGGCCGATCAACACGCGTGGTTTGATCGCGCACCTTTTGCGTTGAATACGCCTCCCGACCAGCGACTCTACGAGTTGCGTTTCGCGCTCGCCTATCGTGCGCTGATCGAGGGCGCCGCAAAGGCGCAGCGTCTCGATCCGGCGCTGGTGTTCGGGCTGATTCGATCGGAGAGTGCCTGGGTCGAGGACGCTCGCTCGCATGCCGATGCCTATGGCTTGATGCAACTGTTGCCGAGCACTGCGCAACGCATGGCCAAGCTCGAGGGCGTCGCCTTTGTCGGTACTGCGCCGTTGTTGCAGCCATCGTTGAACGTGCGCCTGGGCACGCGCTATCTGGCCGAAGTCGGCAAGCGTTTCCGATCATCGCCGTGGCTGGTTGCGGCTTCCTACAACGCCGGACCGCATCGCGTGGAGCAGTGGCTTCAGGCACGCGGACAGCTACCGGCCGATGTCTTCATCGAGACCATTCCGTTCAAAGAAACCCGCGAATACGTGGCGCGAGTGCTCGCCTTCACGCAGCTCTACGACTGGCGACTCACCGGCACCATGCGCCCACTGTCCGAACGTCTGCCGGAGCAGGGCGAAAGCTACATTGCGGACGCTGCCCCGGCCTCGCGACGCGCCGTGGAGTGCGCACTCTGAGTTTGTTGCCGAACGCGTTGCCGCCCACTACACGCTCGATATCGTCGGGAAAGCCGGGCAGATTGACGATGAACAAAGAGCAAAAGCATCGTGGCACACGCCGCTCGCACAACATGCTCAAAACAGAACGCCCGGCGAACAGGGCCGGGCGTTGCATACTTCGATACAACTACGAGACGATCAGATCGAGTAGTACATCTGATATTCGAGCGGATGCGTCGCTGCGCGAAACTTGGTGACTTCCTGCATCTTCAGGTCGATGTAGGCGTCGATCATGTCGTCGCTGAAAACGCCGCCGGCCTTGAGAAACTCGCGGTCTTTGTCCAGCGCTTCCAAGGCCTGGTCGAGCGAATGGCAGACCTGCGGAATGTTCTTGGCTTCTTCCGGCGGCAGATCATAAAGATCCTTGTCCATGGCTTCGCCCGGATCGATCTTGTTCTTGATGCCATCGAGGCCGGCCATCAGAAGGGCGGTGAAGGCGAGATAGCCAGAATTGACCGGATCCGGGAAACGGATCTCGATGCGACGCGCTTTCGGACTCGACACCCAAGGAATGCGGCACGAGGCCGAGCGATTGCGCGCAGAGTAGGCGAGCATCACCGGCGCTTCAAATCCCGGCACCAGGCGCTTGTAGCTGTTGGTGGTCGAGTTGGTAAAGGCATTGATGGCGCGCGCATGCTTGAAAATGCCGCCGATGTACCACAGTGCCAACTGCGACAAGCCACCGTATCCATCACCAGAAAACAGGTTCTGTCCGCCCTTGGTCAAAGACTGGTGCACATGCATGCCAGACCCGTTGTCGCCAACTATGGGCTTGGGCATGAAGGTTGCCGTCTTGCCATTGCGGTGGGCGACATTCTTGACCACGTATTTCATCGTGATCAATTCATCGGCCTTGGACACCAGCGTGTTGAACTTGATGCCGATCTCGCACTGGCCGGCGGTCGCCACTTCGTGATGATGCACTTCAATGATCTGGCCGACGGACTCGAGGATTTTGCACATCTCACCGCGGATGTCGCCCAGCGAATCCACCGGCGCCACGGGAAAATAGCCACCCTTTACGCCTGGGCGATGGCCGCTGTTGCCGGTTTCAAACTTCCTGTTCGAGCTCCAGGCCGCTTCTTCGGATTCAATTTCGAAGCTGGCACCATTCATGTCATTGCGCCAGCGCACGTTGTCGAAGATGAAAAACTCTGGCTCCGGACCGAAGAATGCGGTGTCGGCAACGCCGCTGGACTTGATGAAGGCTTCGGCACGTTTGGCAATGGAGCGCGGGCAGCGGCTGTAGGCCTGCATGGTGCTGGGCTCCAACACGTCGCAAATCAACACCAGGGTCGGGTGCTCTGGAAACGGATCGATGAAAGCCGTGGCCGCATCCGGCATCAACACCATGTCGGATTCGTTGATGCCCTTCCAGCCGCTGATCGACGAGCCATCGAACATCTTGCCGTCTTCGAACAGGCCGGCGTCGATGCACTTGGCCGGGAAGGTGACGTGATGCTGCAGGCCGCGCATATCGGCAAAACGCAGATCAACGAACTCGATTTCGTGGTCCTTGATCATCTTCAGGACATTTTCGACGGCGACGGCTTGGGCGGACATATGCACTCCGATGGTGAGAAAAAGAGGTGGTTGTGCAGCAGCGTGGCAAACTTCATGCCATGGCAATAATGTGTTTCATATCAGCTATGTATTTAGACTGCCGGAGTCCGCAGCGATTCACAGGGTAAATAGGTGCACCAACCTGAAGCAAGTACGCGCTGTAATGGTGCTGTGTAGTGACAAGCAGACTGCTTGCTGCGTGCAGGCCGGTAAAACCGACACGGATAACCGACACGGATAACCGACACGGATAACCGACACTGATGACATTGCGCGCATCGCAGCAGAACCCTTGCTGCTGCAACTACACTCCAGTTTCACGCCCGTCCGCTTTCACGCCCGTCCCCTTTCACGCCCGTCCCCTTTCACGCCCGTCCCCTTTCACGCCCGTCTCGCTGCAGCCCGACCGTCTGCGTCCGTCGCTGGCACCTCAGCCCATGGAGAACTCGCTTTGAACAAGGTACAGCCCAAGAGTTACATTGAGATCGCCTTGTCGTCGATCAAAATATTTGGCAACGATGGCACCGTTGACCTCGCTGAGCTCAACTTCATGCTCGGTCTGGCGCTGCGAGACCAGAAAATCGACGAGGACGAGAAGGCCGTGCTGTCTTCCATTTTCGACAAAGCGGCCAAAGGAAAGCTCTCGTCCGTGGTCAGCCAGCGCATCGCCCAGGTCAAGGCGCAACACGGCATTCAGTGATCGTAGCGGTCGCGCTCGCCGGCGCCGGCCAGTGCTCAGCGCTTCGGTGCCTTGAGCGCGTCCCTGCGCAGCCAACGCCGGTCGCGGGTCAATTGATCTAAGCTCGGCAAAACTCCAGGCGCCTGCTGATGCAACACGATCAACTTCACCACGGTCAACTGCAGCACGGTCAACTGCAGCACGGTCAACTGCAGCACGATCAACTCCAGCACGATCAACTCCAGCACGATCAACTCCAGCACGGCAATCTGCAACACGATTGTCCGCCGCACGACTATCTCGAAAAAATCCTCACCGCTCGCGTCTATGATGTGGCAATTGAATCGCCGCTGGAGTTGGCGCCGCTGCTGTCGGCCCGATTGGGCAATCGCGTTTTGTTCAAGCGCGAGGATATGCAGCCGGTTTTTTCGTTCAAATTGCGAGGTGCCTATAACAAGATGGCGCGGCTCAGTGCGGATGAACGCGCGCGCGGCGTGATCTGCGCCTCAGCCGGCAACCATGCCCAGGGTGTGGCCCTGGCGTCCAGCAAGCTCGGTTGTCGCGCCGTGATCGTCATGCCGGTGACCACGCCACAAATCAAGATAGACGCAGTGCGCGCGCGCGGCGCGGAGATTGTGCTGCATGGCGACTCCTTCGACGAAGCCCATGCGCATGCGCGCGAAATCGAAGCACGCGAGCAGCTGACGTTTGTGCACCCTTACGATGATCCCGATGTGATCGCCGGCCAGGGCACCATCGGCATGGAGATTCTGCGCCAGCATCCGGACCCCATCCATGCGGTTTTTTGTTGCGTCGGCGGCGGTGGCTTGATCGCAGGCGTGGCGGCATACATCAAGCGATTGCGCCCCGAAACACGCATCATCGGCGTCGAGGCCAGTGACGCTGCGGCAATGACTCAGTCGCTGGCGCAGGGCGAGCGCATCAAGCTGGCGCAGGTTGGCCTGTTCGCCGATGGTGCGGCGGTCAAGCTGGTCGGCGAAGAGTGCTTTCGCCTCGCCAAACAGTATGTCGATGAAATGGTGCTGGTGGATACCGACGCCATTTGCGCGGCAATCAAGGATGTATTTGAGGACACCCGATCGATCCTGGAGCCCGCTGGCGCGCTGGCAGTTGCCGGAGCCAAGGACTATCTGCGCCGCAATGGTCTGAAAAATGTAACGGTCATAGCGATTGCGTCGGGCGCGAACATGAATTTCGACCGGTTGCGCTTCGTCGCCGAGCGCGCCGAAGTCGGTGAACAGCGCGAGGCGGTGCTCGCGGTCACGCTGCCCGAGCAACCCGGGGCGTACAAGCGCTTCATGGGGTTGATCGGTGCGCGCAACATCACTGAGTTCAACTACCGCTATAGCGATGCTGCCGAGGCGCATATCTTCGTCGGGCTGCAGACCGCCAGCCGTGCCGAGTCGCTGCAATTGATCGAGTGTTTGCGAGAGCATGGCTATGCCACCATCGACCTGACCGAAAACGAATTGGCCAAATCGCATATCCGCCATCTGGTCGGCGGCCGCTGCCCGGCGGCAACCAACGAATTGCTCTATCGGTTCGTATTTCCCGATCGCCCCGGGGCGCTGATCCGATTCCTCAACAGCATGAGTCATGACTGGAATATCTCCTTGTTTCACTACCGCAACCACGGCGCCGATTACGGCAGCGTGCTGGTCGGCATGCAGGTGCCGCCAGAGGAGATGGGAGAATTCCAGGAGTTTCTGAATCGCCTGGGCTATGACTACGAAGATGAGAGCGCAAATCCCGCCTACCGACTCTTCCTCTAACCAGCGCGCCGCAAGCTCGAACCGCGTGCGCCGTGAGGGCAGACGATCAAACGCCCATTCTCACTTTCTCTGCACGCTGCTCCGGCGCTGACACCACTGACTTGCCTCAGCCACTGCCGAGGTGCCGCTTGGATTAAGCCACCGGGCCAAGTTGCCTGCGCTACAATTCTCGCCGATTCGGTAAGCTGTCGCGGCCTGCCTAGGAATGAAAGCAGCGCTGGGGCGCAATATCGCATCCGATGTCGTGGGGTGTAGCTGCGGCCTGGCTCATGGATTGAAGTCAGCAGTGCCGCTGGGAACCGCGGCGCTAATTGCCGTCCCCGCGTTTCCATCCACACAGAGCCCTGCGGCGATCCGCCTCCCAATGTCTGAATCCAACGCCGCTGAATTCAAAGCCGATATTTCACAATTGCTGATGCGTTGGAAAGGTGGCGACCGCGATGCGGAAACGGCGCTGTTCGAAGCGGTGTACCCGTTGTTGCGCCAAGTCGCCGCGCGCAGCCTGCGTTCGAGTTCGCCGGTCACCTTGCAGGCCACTGAACTGGTCAACGAAGCCTATATGCGCCTGTTGCCGCAACAACGTTTGGACTGGCAGAACCGAGCGCATTTCTGCGCCATTGCGGCGCACGCAATGCGCAAGATCATCAGCAATCACATCCGCGATCGGCATGCGCAGAAGCGAGGTGGCTTTGACGCGCAGCACGTCGCGCTTGAAGCCGCAGAGCTGCGCCCGAGCGACGAAGAGCAGCGACTGCTGCAGTGGTTGAGTTTGGATGAAGCGCTCGAGGCACTGGAAAAGGTCAATCAACAGGCAGCACGCGCAGTGGAGCTGCGGCATATCGCTGGCCTGAATGCCGAGCAGACCGCCGAGGCGCTGGGCGTGTCACTGGCAACGGAGGGGCGGCTCTGGCGCTTTGCACGCGCGTTCCTTGAAACCAAACTCGGCGAGATGCCTTGACTGGGTCGGTCGCCGAACAGGATGCACTGCTAGCCCTGTTCGATGAATTGCTGGCGCTGACAGCGCAGGCGCGAGAGCAGCGTCTGGTCAATGTAGACAACGAGACCGCGCAATTGCTGCGCGCCATGCTCGCGGTCGATACGGCACCTGGGAAAAACCTGCCCGAGGTGCCATTCGCCTCAATCGCGCAAAGCTGGGAAGGTCTGGAGCCGGGGCAGCGCCTGGGCAGCTTCGAGCTGCTGCGCCTGGTTGGCCGCGGCGGTATGGGTCAGGTGTATCTCGGTCGCCGCATCGGCGAAGTGCAGCAACAAGCGGCGATCAAGGTTCAGCTGCCTCTGGTTGCCACCGACGAAACGCTGCGCCGCTTCCGCCTCGAACGGCAAATGTTGGCCGGGCTGGAACACCCGGCCATCGCGCGTCTGATCGAGTGCGGCGAAGACATGCAAGGCCGCCCGTACTACGCGATGGAATGGATCGACGGCGTCACCATCGATCAATACTGTACCGAACACAAGCTCGACCTGAAATCACGGTTGCGCCTGTTTGCCCAGCTGTGCGAAGGCGTTGATTACGCTCATCGGCATCTGGTCGTGCATCGCGACATCAAGTCGAGCAATGTCATGGTGACTCGTGATGGCCAGCCCAAGCTACTCGACTTCGGCATCGCCAAAGCACTTGATACACAGACCGCGGCAATGGACAGCACCGCTACGCACGCGCGTTTCTTCTCGCCGAACCATGCCGCGCCTGAGCAGGTGCGCGGCCAGGCCATCAGCATCGGCTGCGACGTCTACGCGCTTGGCGTGTTGCTCTACGAGCTGCTGAGCGGTGTGCGCCCCTACGCGCTGGATGGGCTGTCGCCGCGGGAGATCGAGGAGCAGATCTGCGAGCTGACACCGCCGCCGCCCAGCGCGCGGCTGCGCGCATTGCAACTTGGCGACAACGCCGCGGCCGAGCGTCTGGCAATGCAACGCGGCGGTACGCGCACCAGCACGCTGATCAACGCGCTGCACGGAGATATCGATCGAATCGTGCTGCACGCGCTGCGCAAGCGGCCGCAGGAACGTTATGCCAGTGCCGCAGAATTGCGCGCAGACATCCAGCGTTTTCTGGAGGGCGAGGCAGTCCTGGCGCGTGGCATGGGCCGCGGCTATCGCGTGCGCAAATTCATCGGTCGGCACCGGTTGGCGACGACGCTCGCCAGCGGATTTGTCACTGCGCTGAGCGCCTTTGCCGTGGTGCTCTGGTTGCAGGCCGGCGCCCTGCGCCAGGAACGTGATGAGGTTGCGCGTCAGCTGCATCGCGCCGAAATCGAACGGGCGCGCGCCGAGCAGGTCACTGCGTTCATCGAACAAACCTTCGCGCAGGCGGATCCGTCGCAGGCCCTTGGCGAAAAGTTGACGGTCAGCGATGTGTTGGATATCGGAGCACGTACGCTGGACTTCGCGCAGTTTGATGATCCGCAACTGCGCCACCGCATGCAGCTGAGCCTCGCGCGGGTCATGCAGAGCCTGGGCCGTGACGCCGAAGCCGCAGCGCTGGCTGCTCAGGCTGATGCCCAGATGCCGGCACTGCAGCGATTGGCATCACTGCGCCTGCATGCCGAGTCGGTTTCCTACCAGGGTGACGACGCCAGGGCCATCGAGCTAAGCGAGCAGGCGCTGGCGCTGCTTTCGAACACACTCGAGGTGCCAAAATCCGATCAGGGAAGAACCTGGTTGATGCGCGGACGTGTGCTACGCGGCGCCAATGACAAGGAAGGTGCGCTGGCCGCCGCCGAGCGCGCCATTGCGCTGCTCGACCCGGGGGTCGAGGATCAGTTTGTGGACCACGCCCAGGCGCAGCGACTGCGTGCACGCGTGTTGATGACACTGAATCAGACCGGTCCCGCGCGGACACAGCTGCAGGCTTTGCTGGACTCGCAGCAGAGGAAATTGCAAAAACACCATCCAGCGATGCTCGACACGCTGCGCTTGCTGGCGTACGCGTACACCACAATGGGCGAACTCGACAAGGCTGAAAGCCTGTTGGCACAGCAGATCGAGTCGTCCGAAAAAGTGTTTGGCGCAGACAGCTTGCAGCTCGCATTCGCCTTGAACGGACGCGCGATACTGCGTACCGAACAACGCAATCTGCAAGGCGCGCGCGCGGACTATGGCGAAGCCTTGCGCATCCTGCGCGCACGACTGAACCCTGACCATGCGATGCTGGCTCTGGTCGTGGCCAATTCCGGGGAGCTCGAGCTTCTGCTTGGTGATCCCAAGCGCGCCGAGCTGCATTACCGCGAGGCCGTTGCCACTGCAATGCGCAGTGACGATCGTGACGGCGAGAATGCCGCCTACCTGCGGCTGGGCTTGGGCAGTGCCCTCTCCGATCTTGGCCAGCTGGACGCAGCCGAGCCTGAAATAGAGGCGGGATTGCGTGGCCTCAGCGCCATCAAGGGACTGACCTTTGCGCTGGCCACAGGCGAAAAAGCGCTTTGGCTGGCACGCAAGGGCAGGGGGGCAGAATCCAGGATGTTATGGCGCGAAGCGCTGCCGATCCTGGCGCGGGAAACTCAGCCGCACAGTCCCGCCCGTCAGCGCCTTGAGCGCTCATTGAGCGCTTTGGGGAGTAGTTGATGACAAGTTCAGCTGACCATTTGGTCAAATCCAGAGGAATCACATGAAATCCAAGCTGCTGGCGGCGCTCATCGGCGCCGCACTCACGCCCGGGCTACTGCACGCAGCCTGCAGCATCGGCTCTGGTCAAGGCCTGGACCCCTTGCTGCTGCCTCCCCAGAACCCCTCACCGCCTCCCCCCCAGTCCACGGCAATGGCTGAATTGCCAGAGATCGGTGGCAGCGCCCCGGGCTACACGACTTGGATCAATGACCTAAATGACGTTCCGAGTGAACATACCAATTTCTGGGAAGCCAGCAACCGCAGCGTCACCCTGGTCCGCGACATCGCGCCCCTACGTTTGACGGGAAGTTTGCCCGCGCGGCCACCACCGCCACCGCCTCCGGGTGGTGGTGGCGGCGCGATTTGCGACAGCACCAACTCAGCCGTAACACCGTCCAGCCTGTACTTCACCAACTACCTGGAACGCACCCCGGTGTCATTGGGCCTTTATCGCCATCAGGTGCAGTTCGATACCACCTTCTACGAAGGCAACTCCCACCCGGTTTCCGGCAGACGCTCCTGGTGGCCGTTGCTCGCCTGGATTATTCCGATGGAAGACAAGACGGAATATACCCAGGTGCTGCGTGTTGATTACAGTGGCTGGCAAACTGGATTCGCCTGGAACAATGTCAACTCCGAACTCCGTGTGTACCTGGGCGAAACGCTGGTGGGTAGTGTTGTGGTGGAAACCATCAAGCCCAGTATCGAACTCTCCTGGTCAGCAGATGGACAGATGCTTCTGGTGCTAGATGTCGGTCCGACTCCAGGCACCGGCGTGGTCGAAATACCGCTGACCAGCACCGTGATCGAAAACTTCCAGCCGCAGACCTTCCAAGTGGGTCGGGTGTGGATGCCCGATACCATTCGGCCGTCCAAGGGCACGATCTATGCGTACTCCCATCTCGTCGAGTCGTCGCCGGCAACTGGACACAGTACGGAAGAAGAGCGGCCATGATTTGCCATGCCAGTCGGCTGAGCGGCTGACATCAATTGGCAATACTTGAATGGCGCCCGGCCCGGGAGCGATTTCCCGGGCCCGCTTTTGGACAAGCAACAGCAATGCGCAGCGCCATCGTGTTGCTCCGCGAACCAGCCGAGGCAACATGGCCGTCGGCACCACTGCCGCGCGATTGAGCCAATGCGAATCAATCGCGCGCTTCATTGGTGGCGGCGGGCTCAGGATCAGATGCCCCGATCGGACCGATCAAATTCCAGCTATTTTTGCCGCGCGACAAACCGTCCTTGCCGCGGCAACGAAGCAACGCAACGTAACGCGTCCAGTAACTCGAATTGCAAGTACATCGTGCAGCCTTCCCTTGCAGGTGGATAGAGCGGACCGGTGCCCGCATCGCCCCATTCAACCCGAGTAACGGCGCACCTTCGGTCTTGCGTCAATGCGCCAACCAACGCTGCAGCACGACACCTGCCATAGTGCACTCATCCCTTGAGTCACACCCATGTCCACGAAATCCACTGATCGCTCAAGCGCGCCCTGTCCCTGCGACTCGGGCAAACGCTACGGCGAGTGCTGCGCTCCGTTGCATGCAGGCGAGCTTGCGGGCACAGCTGAAGCCCTGATGCGCTCCCGCTACAGTGCCTATGTGGTGCGTTTGAGCGACTATCTGCTGTCGAGCTGGCATCCCAAAACAAGACCAGAGTCGATGGCGTTCGATCGTTCGGACACCACGCGATGGATCAGCCTTGACGTAAAACAGCATGTTCAAACCGGACCCGATGCGGCCACGGTCGAATTTGTTGCGTGTTGGCGCGAAGGCGGGCATCGCGCTCAAAGTCTGCATGAGATCAGCCGCTTCCAGCGCGTAAACGGACGCTGGCTGTACGTGAACGGTGAGATACTGCCGAGCTAAACGCGAGCGGTCGTAGCGCGCATTGAGCGCCGCAAGTCCTTAGACTGGGCGATCCACTGCGCACATGTTGAATCTATGGCCGTGAACTCGTTTTCCGCGTTCCCTTTTGCGAGGCATACCCAGCTGATCGGGCGGCTGCTTATTGGCTTGGTTGCTTTGCAATTGCTGGCAGGCTGCTCCAGCCTTGATCCCAGGCCGGATCTGGCGCGGCTGTATGCGGGGGCCAGCAACAATCAGAGTCAGCCACCGGTGATCGTGATCCATGGCTTGATGGGCTCAACCCTGGTCGATCGCAAAAGCGGAGAAGAAGTGTGGCCCGGCTCGATCGGCGCGCTGGCGCTGAGCAATTACCGCAGTCTGGCGCGTATGGAAGCCGATGAGCGCGAAGGCCGTGGATTGATTCCGGGCGACTTGTTTTTCGGTGTCGGCGGTGTGGATTTCTATTCCGGATTGCTTGGCACACTGGAGAAGATCGGCCGCTACCACCGTGGCAAGCCGGGAGAACCGATTGGCACTGGCGATCGGCGCCACTACTACGTTCTTCTCTACGATTGGCGACGCGACAACGTCGAAGCAGTGCGTGCCCTGCACCAGTTGATTGATCAGATCCGCATCGACTACGCCGATCCGACACTGCGCGTGGACATCATCGCGCACAGCAACGGTGGACTGATCACAAATTATTATCTTCGTTACGGGCCCAACGACGTGCTGGATTGGGAACGCCCGGCGCAATGGAATGAAGCCTCGACCCGCATTCGTCGCGTCGTACTGTTGGGAACGCCCAACCTGGGTTCGGTGGCCAGCGTCAAGCGACTGTTCCAGGGCTATCGCATTGCGCTGCGCACAGTTCCGGTGGAAGTGATGAGCACATTCTCGACGCCGTTCGAAACCCTGCCGCACCCACTGGTAAAAAGTATCGTGGATGCCAATGGTCAGGAACTGGATATCGACATTTACGATCCTGCTTCCTGGCGCAGCCGCCACTGGTCGGTGTACTCACCCGAAGTGATGGATCGGGTCCGCAAGTCGGTCGATTCTGCCGAGCTGGGTGATGCTGCGGTAAAGCAGTTGCAAAAGACGTTTGAGCGAAACCTGCGGCGTGCGCGACGATTTCAATGGGCGCTGACGCCCTCCCTTGAAGATGCCGAGATCGACATCGCGGTGTTTGGCGGCGACTGCGAGTTGACCCAGGCGCGCGCCATGCTGGAGTCTGATGCCGAGGGTGAGCGCCTGATCTTCGATCGGCAGTTGCTGAAGCAAACCGATATCAGTCGCGACTACGATCGCCTGATGCTCGAACCGGGCGATGGCTTGGTTACGCGAGCGTCGCAGGTCGGTCGCGCGACGCAGAGTACCGGTCGCGAACGCGAACCTTTCAATTTCTTCCCGATCGCGCAGACCTTTTTTCTTTGCGAACGTCATGGTCAGCTGACGGTCAACCCGTATTTTCAGAACAACCTGCTCTATTTCCTCCTCGCCAGCTGAGTGCAAGCGCTGTGCGAGCGGCGCAGCGTTGGACACAACTCCGCCGAAGCCTCGACCGTTCGCGGCCGCGTCCACCACGCGCAGTCAGGGCTTGTGCCCACGCGCCAAATACTCGGCGCTCTGCATTTCGATCAAACGACTTTCGGTACGCGCAAATTCCTGACGATGGCGAGTGCCGCGATAGAGCTCCGTAGGCTTTGCGGCTGCGCTGATGATCAGGTTGACGTTGCGGTCGTAGAACTCATCAATCAGATGCACGAAGCGCTTGCACGCATCTTCGCCGCTGGCACTGGTACCGAGAATCGGCGCACCGGAAAGGAATACGGTCTTGAAGCTTCGCGCCAGCTCGATGTAGTCGGCAACCGAGCGCGGTCCTTCGCACAGTGCTTCAAACTCGAACCATGCGATACCGTCGGCGCGGACGCGCACCGGGATCGCTCGCTCATTGACGATCATGTGGCCGGAGGGACGCAAGGCGCCCGGTACGAGTCGATTGAAGCTCGCCGTCATTGCGGATTCCGAGGCCGCACCCAGTGGCGTGTGATAGACCTGACCAGAAGTCAGCGTACGCAACCGGTAATCAGTAGTGCTGGCCAGTTCGACGACTGCACAATGGCGCTCGATCAGCGCGATCGCCGGCAGAAAGCGCTCACGTTGCAGACCATGTTCATACAGGCGTCGCGGCGGCAGGTTGGAGGTGGTGACCAGGGTGGCGCCGGCGTCAATCAAGTGCTTGAGAAATTCTGCCAGGATCATGGCATCGCCAATGTCCTGCACGAAAAACTCGTCGAGGCAAAACAGCCGCGCCTCGCGCGCGAATTGACGCGCAATCGTGCGCAACGGATCTTGCTCACCCGCGTGCGCGCGCAATGCCTGATGCACGCGCCCCATGAAGCGGTGGAAGTGCAGGCGCAACTTGCGCTCGCCGGGCAACGCATCGTGCAGCAGATCGACCAGAAAAGTCTTGCCACGACCCACGCCGCCCCAGAGATAGAGCCCGCGCACACGCTCGGGACCACGCAGGCTGCGCCGCAAGCGATCGATCAATCCCATGTCCGAATCGGCACACAAGCCCTGGTCGATGCGGTCCAGAGTCGGTAACACGGCGCGTTGCGCAGTGTCGCTTTGCCAGCGTCCGGCAGCGGCTCCAGCCAGGTAGGCCTGTGTTGGCGTAAAACGCGGCGTCACCGACTATTGCTCCAGCGGCGGCAGTGGTGCACGTGACCGCGTCTGGATGGCTTCGCGCAGCGTGGTCAGCTGACCATGAAAGAAATGCGAGGCGTTGGGAAAGCGCACCAGCTCCACCCTCGGCGTCAGCTGCTCGGCCCAGACAAACACAGCGGCGGCATCCACTACTTCATCGGCTTCAGGCTGTATGACCAGCCACGGACATTGCGGATAAGCGATCGCCTCGAACTGCCAGCGCCCAACCGGCGGCGCCAGACTGATCAACTGCGCAGGCGCGATTGCGGCCGCGCGGGTGATCGAAACAAACGCGCCGAAAGAGAATCCGGCGAGCCAAAGCACATCGCGCGGGCGTGCCGCACGCACCCACTGCGCCAGCAGCAGCAAGTCCTCGCCCTCGCCGCGACCCTCGTCGTAACTTCCCTGGGACTGGCCGACACCGCGAAAGTTGAAGCGCAACGTACTCAAGCCCAGTTCGCGTAGCGCGCGTTCGGTGGTGGTGACCACTTTGTTCTGCATGCTGCCCCCGTGCAGCGGATGCGGGTGACAGATCAGCGCTGTGCCCAGGCGCGGCGACTGCGCAGGCCTGTCGCTGGCAACCTCGATGCTGCCCGCGGCGCCTTCCAGCAGGAAGTGCGCAGCAGCGTCGGGAAACCTGGTCGAGTCGTTGCTCATGCAGTCCAAGGTTGCTTGTCACGAGGGGCGCAAGATTAGCGGGAATGTGGCAGCGGCTACTGGGCAAGTGTGGCGTTGCACCCTATGTGGCGCAAATAAAATGGATGGATTCGGCCCCGAGGCGAGGCGCGAATTGCCGCCTAGGCTGGTGGCCTTGGCAAGATTCGCAACGAAGCCACGGGCTCGAGGACGCGATTTTATGTGTCGCATAGGGTGCAACACCACACTCGCGACCCGGCCAGCGAAAAATATACAGCGTGAGTGCAGCGCGTCGAAACAATGGGTACACCCATGATCTGCGGCGACTGGCGCGCGCTCAGGTATGCCGACGAACGGCACATCGTAAAATCCGCGCCGCTTCGCTATCGTTGGCTTTCTTTCCGGGGGACTTGCGATGATTCTACGCCCTGCTATTTCCTTGGCGATGTTATGCGGCTTGTTGAACGCGACCATCGCACCTGCCATCGAGCCGACCGACCCGCCGACCGCGGCCTGGGCGTCCTGGCAACAGCACGACAAGTTGCAACAGGAGTCGCTGTTTCATGGTTTGAAGTGGCGGTCGATCGGGCCCATGGTGCAGGGCGGTCGAGTCGTGGATGTCGAATCGATTCCTGGTCAACCGTATGGTTTCTATGTGGCCTATGCCACCGGTGGCGTTTGGAAGACGACCAATAATGGCGTCAGCTTTTCGCCACTGTCGGACTCGATGCCGACCACGGTCAGCGGAGATATCGCCACCGATCCGAATCTGCCCAAGCGCCTGTGGCTCGGCTCGGGCGAACCCAATGCCTCACGCTCCTCGTATGGCGGCATGGGCGTATTTGTTTCCGACGATGAGGGCGCCACGTTTCGACACGCGGGTCTGAGCGATGTCGACCGCATCGCGCGTATCGTGGTGCATCCCAAAGACAGTCAGCGCCTGTGCGTCGCCGCCATTGGCCGGCTCTATTCCGAAGGCGGTCGTCGCGGCGTGTTCTGTACACGCGACACTGGGGCAAGTTGGACCCAGTCCCTGATCGGCACCGGCCACACCGGCGCCATCGATTTGGCCATGGACGTGAGCAACCCCGACGTACTCTACGCGGCAATGTGGGACCACGCCCGCAGCGCATGGAAATTCAGCGAATCCGGTGAAGGCTCGGGCATTTACAAGTCGATGGATGGCGGCCAAAACTGGTCGCGCCTCAGCGCTGGCCTGCCGCAGGGCAAGCAGGTGGGTCGTATCGGATTGGCGCTGTCGGCGAGCCAACCCGGTGTGCTCTATGCCAGTGTCGATAACTGGGAAGACCTTCCCGTCGATGAACAGGATCTCGGCGATCGGCCGTTGTCGGCACGGCGACTGAAGACCATGAGCAAGGAGCAATTTCTGGCCCAGGATCCGGATGAGATTGAAGCCTTCATCCGCAGTAGCGATCTGGATACCGAGCTGGATGCAAAGTCGCTGATTGCGCTGATCAAGAGTGATGAACTGAAAATCCAGGACCTGGTCGATGCACTCAACGATGCTGAGGCGGCGCTGTTCAACACCGACATCCGTGGCCTGGAAATCTACCGATCCGACGATGCCGGCGCCAACTGGAAGCGTACGCACGAGCGCCCGCTGAGCGAAGTGACCTACACCTATGGCTACTACTTCGGTCAACTGCGTGTGGCGCCCGACGACGCCAATCGCCTGTATGTGCTGGGCATGCCGCTGATCACCTCGGCCGATGGCGGCAAGACTTTCACTGGCATGAATCACCCGCACGTGCACGTCGATCACCATGCCTGGTGGATCGATCGCGAAAATCCGAGCCGCATGCTCAATGGCAACGATGGCGGAGTGGACGTCAGTTACGACGGCGGCGCCAGCTGGCTGAAACTTGATCGACAACCGGTTGGTCAGTTCTACTCGATCAATGTGGATATGGCCGAGCCGTACAACGTTTACGGTGGCCTGCAGGACAACGGCACGCTCAAAGGTTCGTCGCGCACGCGCTGGGAACTCGGCGAAGACTGGAGCACCATCGGCGGTGGCGATGGCATGCACGTAGCGATCGATTCGCGCGACGACACCGTTTACACCGGCTATCAGTTTGGGTTCTACAACCGCCAGGACGCCGATGGCGGAGGTTCAGTACGCCCACGCGAAAAAATCAAAGAGCCGGCGCTGCGCTACAATTGGAACACACCGGTGGTGCTGTCCACACACAATCAGGATGTGGTCTATTTTGCCGCCAACAAGTTGTTTCGCTCATTTGACCAGGGCAAGTCCTGGAATGCGATCAGTGGCGATCTGACCACCAGTCGCAATCGCGGCAATGTGCCCTTTGCCACGATCACTTCGATCAGCGAATCGACCAAACAGTTCGGCCTGATCTGGGCGGGTACTGACGACGGCAACGTCTGGGTCACCACCGGCGGCGGCAACGACTGGCGCAACGTTTCGGCGCGTCTTCCCGATCATTGGGTGAGCCGCGTGGTTGCCTCGAGCCACGCGCTCAAGCGCGCCTATGCAAGTTTCAACAATTACCGCAACGACGACCCCAGCGCGCTGGTTTATGTCAGCGATGATCTGGGCAGTTCCTGGCGTTCGATCAGCAACAATCTGCCCGCCGAGGCGGTCAACGTGGTGCGCGAGGATCCGGTCAACGGTGATGTGCTGTATGTCGGCACCGATCGGGGCGTGTATGTTTCGATCAATCGTGGCGCGAGCTGGCAAGCCTTCGATGCCGGCCTGCCGAATGTGCCGGTGCATGATCTGGTGATTCACCCGCGTGATCGCGAGATCATTGCCGGTACCCATGGGCGCAGCGTGTGGATTGCCGATGCTCTGCCGGTGCAGGAGCTGACCGAGACGGTACGCAGCAAACCCGTGCACGTGTTTGCGATTGACCCGGTGCAAGCTGAACGCGGCTGGCGCGGACGCGCTGCGCGCTGGTTTGATGAAACGCCCGACCTACCAAAAAGCATGATCAGCTTCTGGGCCGCCGCCGACGGCAAGGGCGAATTGCGCGTGCTCGATGCAAAGCAACGCCCACTCCGGGAAATCAGCGTCGATGCGCGACGCGGCATCAATACCTTTGAGTGGGATCTGATTGTCGATCCAGCGCTGGCATTGCCCGCGGAAACCGCCGCCGAAAAAACCGCAGTCGACAAAGCTGCCAAGGACAAAACAGAATTGGCCGTCGACAATGCACCAACAGCGACGGATACCGACAAAGCCAACGTCGAAGATACAGCCGGGCTGGGCAAACTCGCCAAGTCGCCCTACGCCGAATCGGTGCGCCTGGGTCATCGCCTGTTTCTCACCCCAGGCGACTACACCGTGGCATTGACACTCAATGGCGCCAGCAGCGAGAGCAAGTTCAAACTCAAGGCACCCGAAGACTACAAACCTCGCGCGCCGGCCAAACCCAATCTACGCGGGCGTGACGACGAGCGCGCGCTGCACGGGTCGCCTTAGCCAGCACCGCCTGCGCAGCATGCTCTGCACCTGCGCACGGCACCCCTACCTTCGGCCCATGCCCAGCGCGCGCGCTGGTCGTATTGTGCGCGCGTTCCCTCCTTCTCGAATGAGTCCAACATGAATCTTCGTTTGCTGCCGCTGTCTTTGGCCCTTGCGCTTGCCGCTTGTGGATCGGACGATCCTGCCACCGGCGCTGCCGACCCCGCCAATGCTCCGGCGACGAGCCAGACCGTCAAGGCTGAACCCGCCGCAGTCGCAGCCGAGTTGGAGAAGCTGTATGCCGATTTCTGGGAGGCCTCGCTCGAACTCAATCCGATTCAGGCCACGTTCGTCGGCGATCCGCGCTACAACGACCGACTGCCCAACTTTTTCAGTGCCGAGTCGCGCAAAGAGCAACACGACTTTGATCAGAGCTGGTTGGACAAGGTCAACGCCATCGACCCAGAAGTGCTGGATGGTCAGGCGCGTCTGTCGTACGACATTTTCGCGCGCGAGCGTCGACTGAATCTGGAGGGAGAGCGCTTTCCGGGTTGGATGCAGCCGATCAATCAGTTCGGAAACTTTACGCAGTTTTTCGCTCAGCTCGGTTCCGGCACCAGTGCGCAGCCGTTTGCTACGGTAAAGGATTACGACAACTGGCTGGTCCGTGCCAACCTCGCGCCCGCGCTGTTTGACACCGCCATCGCCAACATGCGCGAAGGCGTCAAGGCGGGCATCGTGCAGCCCAAAGTATTGATGGTGAAAGTGCTGCCCCAGCTGGAAACGTTTACCAAAGGCAAGCCCGAATCGAGCGTGTTCTGGGGACCGATCGAGCGCCTGCCCAAGGACTTTTCCGACGCCGACAAAGCCCGCCTGACCGATGCTTACCAGAAGCTGATCGCCGAGCAGATCACGCCGGCGTTCGGGCGCTTGCACACTTACATCAAGGACGAATATCTGTCCGCCTGTCGCGACAGCGTCTCACTGTCGGCGCTGCCCGATGGTGAAGCCTGGTATGCCTATAACGTCAAGACCCAAACCACCACCGACCTGACGCCGGCCGCGATTCATCAAACCGGCCTCGATGAAGTCGCGCGCATTCAAGGCGAGATGAAAGCGGTGATGCAACAGGTTGCCTTCAAAGGCGACTTGAAAGATTTCTTCAAACACGTCACGACCAGCAAAGAGTTCAAGTTCGACACTGAGCAAGCCCTGCTCGATGCTTACAACGCATTGAGAAAACGCACCGAGGAAGGCGTGCCGAAATTGTTCTCGTTGACGCCCAAGGCCGGGTTCGAGATTCGTCCGGTGGAGGCCTACCGCGCTGCCAGTTCGTCCGGCGGTAGCTATCAGGGGCCGAGCGAAGATGGCAAGCGCCCCGGCCTGTTTTATGTCAACACCTACGATCTGCCATCGCGCACGATCTGGGATATGGAATCGCTGTTCCTGCACGAAGCCATTCCCGGTCATCACTTCCAGATTGCACTCCAGCAGGAGTTGACTGGCTTGCCGAAGTTCCGCCGCTTTGGCGGTGAGACCGCGTTCGCCGAGGGCTGGGGCTTGTATGCCGAGTCGCTGGGTAAGGATATTGGCCTGTACACCGATCCGTATCAGTACTTCGGTCGGTTACAAGCCGAACTCTGGCGTGCCATTCGCCTGGTTGTCGACACCGGGCTGCACAGCAAAGGCTGGACGCGTGATCAGGTCATCGCCTACATGCTGGAAAATTCCGCTGCCAGCCAAGTCGAATCGGTATCAGAAGCCGAACGCTACATTGCCATTCCGGCGCAGGCACTGGCCTACAAGATTGGCGAGCTGAAAATCCAGGAACTGCGCAAACGCGCCGAACAGGCACTCGGCGACAAGTTCGACATCAAGGCATTCCACGCCGAAGTACTGCAGGATGGTTCGGTACCCCTGGCCGTACTGGAAACCAAGATCGATCGCTGGATCGCCACGCAAAAAGGCTAATGTGTTGCCAGCAATGCGCTTAGGAAGAGCGGCGGTTTTCCGCCGCTCTCAGCTGTAAAACGCGCGAAATAATCAGTGTCGTGAATCCAGCGCCCACTTGCTGTGCGCGTGGTCGCTACATGATCCGGGCGGTGCCCGATACCCTGATCGAACTGCCCGGCATTGGCCCAATCTCGGCGCGCAAGCGGGAGCGCATGCCCATGTCCTCGCCTTGCACCACATCAATCACACCAGCGTGCGGCCAGGTGATGTCACGCAGGTAACCGGCCAACGCAGCGGTCGCCGCACCGGTGGCGGGGTCTTCGTAGACGCCGCCCGATGCGAACGAATTGCGCGTGTGAAATAGCTGCGACGACTGTGCGTAACCGAGCAAAATGGTAACCAGGCGCGCACCATTCATCAGCGTTCTGCCTTCGCTCAATTCATATTTCATTGCCGACAGAGCCGCGCGCGTGTTCAACATCAGCAGCAGATGGTCCGCGCCGCCATGCACCAGCGCCGGCGGGATGCGCGGATCGAGATGTGCGGCTGAGAATCCGAATAGATCGAGCGCAGCGCAAACCAAGGGCGGCGATGCCGGCGTGCTGTGCGTAGGTGGCGAATGCAGCGCGGCGACAATCACAGCGCCGGTGCAGCGGCCCTCGACCGTGATCCGGGCTTGATTGAGGCTCAGCGCGAACACCCCATCGCCAAATTTCAACGTCAGCGCCGCACCGAGTGCAATCGTCGCGTGCCCACAAAAGGGCACCTCAGACTCCGGCGAGAAATAACGCACACGCCAGCCATCGTCGACGGGTGCCGCAAACGCTGTCTCCGAGAACCCGACCTCAGCCGCGATGCGCTGCATCTGTGCTGCGCTCGGAAGTTCGTCCGAAATGCAAACGCCGGCCGGATTGCCACCGCTTTCGCCATCGGAAAACGCCGCAATGCGCTGGATGGTCATGCTCGCTCACTGCTGGTGATGTGTTGACGCGATTGCTGATCATTGCCCGATACGCGCGGCTAAGCCAGCAAGCGCCAATGATAGTCGAGGCGTTGCGTGCCGCGCCGTGGACCCACGTGTTCACGCGGCGATCCGTTACCCGGCGAGCTCCAGCAGATCGCCCACCAGCCGTGCTCCAGTCAATGATTGCACCAGCAAAACCACGAACAGCGTGTCGGTGGGCACATCATCGGAGCGGTCGAACATGACGTCGTTGGCCGACAACGCCCGGCCGAGGTTGGCGGCAAAGTCAGTGCCGAGCCGATCGTAGTAATCGGCACGCGCTGCTTCCCCATTGCGCCGTGCATAGTCGTCGAAAATCTGCGAAATTTCCCAGGTGAAAACCGGCGATCTCCTAGAGCTCGCCAGCCAAGGAGCACGCTAGTATCAAGACATCGAAGTGCTTTGGCTTGGCATCGTGATTACCAACGAGGGGAAGTTGATGCACCGGTTCGTCCTGTTTCTGGTGACGCTTGTGGCTGCGGCCAGCGTTCCGGCAGTCGAAATTTGCGGCGTCGATCCGAACGCGGGCAACTTCGTCAAGAGCGGCTTTGAGGCTACCGAGCTCCCGCCCATCCCAGAGGTAGCGCTGCCCGCGCCAGGCACACCGCTGGCGATCATGGTCGAAGGGCCATTGAACGGGGCGACGATCGACGCGCGCACCGTGCAAATCTACGGCACATTCGCTGGTCCGCCCAATACCAGTGTGCTGATCAACGATGTCCCCGCCTACAAGGTAGGCACACTCTGGCTCGCCGAGATCGAGGTCGGCGCTGGCACCAACGCGCTGACGGTGAAAGCCGTCAATATGGCGGGCAGCGAAGTAGCTGTGGCACATATGCTGATCCGCGGCCCCGAGCCCTTTGTGCCCGCTCCGGTGCGCATCGACGCGACATCGGCGATCGCCCCTTTCGCGGTGAATGCCAGTTTCGATCTTGTCGGTACGACCATGGGCAGCATCGACTTCAATGCCGATGGCGTTGATGACGCCAACAGCGCGGGCGCGGCTGCGATCCTGAGCTATTTATACACGCTGCCTGGTCGCTACCGCGCGCGCTTCACTCTGGTTCCGTCGGGCATCTATTACCGATATCTATTGGCCGAGCATCCGTCCGAACTGCGTCAGATGTTCTGCTTTGTTTACGGCCATATGCGCGAACGTCTGATCGCGAATGATATTGCGGGCGCGTTGCAAGCGCTGGTGCCCGAGCTGCGCACAGACTTCCAGATACTGTGGACTGGACTGGGTGCTGGGTTGCCGACCGCTGCGCAAGAACTTGGCGATATCGTCGATGGCCGCTACTCCAAGCTGTCCGCTGAGTTGGTGATCGCCAAGCCCAATCCTGCTCAACCTGGCATTGCGCGCGTGTTTTTGCTGCAACTCGCACGCGGCAGCGATGGCATCTGGCGTATCGTGGCGATGTAGCGTGGTCACTCTCCACTTTTGGTGCGACGGAGCAGGATATGAGAAAGATACTTGCGCGCTTGGACGCTGCCGCTGCTCAGCCCGAGAACGAGCGGCGTATGGGTAGTGAAATCTGGCGGTGGTGGCGACGGCACCCCATTCTGCTGGTCATCGCGGCACTGATTTCGGCGCGGTTGCTCTACGACGTCTGGATGTTATATGGATGGCGGCCCGACGTTGTGGTGGATGGGCAGATCGTTGACTACGACACCAAGCAACCGGTCTCAGAGGCCTGGGTGTTGATCGAAATCTGGGCGAGCGGCCGTTACTTTGATTCCAATGGAAAGTTGATCTGGTTTGTGCCCGAGGGTGCGAGTCCGGGCATGACTTCGCCGATGAGCACAGTGGTTCAGACCGACAGCGAAGGTCGCTTTCACTATCGGGTTTCGGCTTACGATGCTTACCAATACGCGAGCTACACCGTACATGGAGTGAATCTGGGTGTTTACAAACCGGGTTACGAATCGGTCGATTCGCTTACTGGGCGGTCCGAACGGGGAGGAGAAAACTATCTGGCCTTCATGAGCCCTGCTCCCGGCCGAGATTGGCCTTCCCTGAAACGCGTCGGGGATTCTTTAGAACAGCGCAGGCTGAGCCGGGATGATTTTCCGGCCGGTGCTGACGTTGCACCGTCTGACGTGACATGGCCGCAATGGGCGAGATTTGTACATGCGGTGGCGGCAGACGAAATCAAACACTGGTGCAACGCGCCCTCAGCTAGCGCAGAAGATCGCTCATATGCGGCGCTTCTGGAAGCGAGCAAATTGGTCTTCCATCAAGAGGCTTTTCTCGTCAACCCCTACTCAGATGGTCTCGCCGGGGTTCACGCGCGGTGGTCGCGAGACCAGATCGATTCTCGTTATCGTGCGTTTTCTGCCGACTATCGTTTGGCGGCACCAGAATATCCTTGGCCAACCTACGGCCCGCCCGCAGATGCATCAGAGGCGGAACTGCCAAGGCTCGCCGCAATGAAATTCACCAACACGCAGCAAGAAGCGCTGTGCGACGTCATGCGACGGCAGTCCGAGGCAATCCTGCAGCAGTCTCTCGTCACTCGGGGTCCAGAATGAAAAGCAACACCATTTACTCAGCACTGAGTCTCCTGATCCTCGGCTTGGGCGTTCGAGTGCAAGCCTACGAAACGGATGCCCACGCATTGATGACTTACCGCGCGTTCGACCGGTCCGTGCTTGCGTTACCAACCACGCTTGAACGCCTCGGACTGTCACGTTACGAGACCGAACAACCTTTCCATTTGCCGGACGAGGTGACCTACGCGCCAAAGCGCGACGCCTACTTCGACTATGTGCCGACCGCGTGGTCCAACAATCAGATCACGGAAAGTTATCGCCGCGAAGTAGATGCCTACGAGCTTGAACAGTTTCCTCTGGACTTTCGTGGCGGAGTCAACGCAAGCCAACGACTTCGCCTCAAAGCTTGGCTGATGCGCGGCGCAGTGCGCGAAGACGATCTGATTCAAACCAGCTATGAGCCCACAGAAATACCGCCCGACATCGATCCACACGGTGAACTGATCCGCGTCTACCACCATTTCTATGATCCGATCCATGACCGCCCGCTGACGCTGCCCATTGCTTGCACGTTGCTGCCGGGCAGCATCGCCGCTGGCTGCGTCAAATCGACCGACTGGGCGATGGGCGTGGTCAATGCGGCCAGCGCTTCGCCTTCCGGCCCTGATCTGACACGCCGCAACCACGCCAGTTACGTCGATGCACGTGAGGCCCAGTGGTGTGCGCTGACTTACCAAGCCCCGAATACCCTGATGAATGGGTTGGGGACCGATGCCGGCGCGCGACGCGCCTGCTGGTCGACCAGTATCAAGGCGCTGGGTCATGTGTTGCATCTGTTGCAGGATTCGGCACAGCCACAACATGTGCGAAACGATCGGCATAACCCCACGTCAGAATCCTGGTGGAATAATCGGTTCGCCACATCGCAGCAGCGACGCACGTATGAAATCTGGACCAACTATCGATCCACCAGCCCGAGAGAGATCAGCAGCCCCGATGGCGAAGAAAAGGCTTTCCGCAGCTTCTTCGAAGTCCAAGCCACCGTTCCCAACATTGTGACCGGCAGCTACCCCCTGCCCATGTTCTCCAAGCCCATCGAATTTTTCACCACGCGCGCCACCAGTGATGCTGTCGGCGTGCGGCGCGGTCTGGCGGATTTTGCCAATCGCAACTTCTATTCGGAAGGCACCATCTATTCGAACGAATACGCTTCGCCGCCATCGATACCGGGCGCCGTTGGGCTGAGTTTCGCCGATCGTCCCGGCGGCTTCGTGACCGGCTACGGCGGGCTCATCCTGCGCGATGTGCTGTGGGGTGTCGTCGATTCGGTGCAACCGACGTATGTCGACACGCCACTGGCGGCGTATGGCGGCAAGATTCCACTGATCACAGAGAGCATCTGGACCGGGCTTGGCGCCGGCGCGGGCGACAAGAATGTGATTTCGCTGGAGCACTACAGCGCGCATGCCGACGTACTGATCCCGCGTGCCATCGCTTACTCCACGGGCCTGATCGACTATTTCTTCCGCGGCAAGCTGGAGATCACCCCCAACGATCAAAAGGTGTTTGCCGTACTCAACCAAGGCGAGCCGCATACGGTCAATGCGTTGGGCTACCCGTACAAACCTGACGACACGATTTTCGGCTTCGAAAAAGTTCGCCTGCGCATCCGCAACATCACCGATGCAATCACCGAGTCTGGTCCGACCACGGCGCCCATTGCGCAAACCTCCGGCAGTGGCACGATGGTCGCCGTAGCGCGCTATCACCGCAATGCCTGCTATCAACCCGACATGGGCGGCGAACGTGTGCGTGGCTACGCGCCACCGCCCGCGCTGGGTGCGATCACCGAGCCGACGTGTGTCTTGCCGCAACGCACCCCCTATGAAGAAATTTCCGTCTCTGCACCGATCACGATCTCCAGCAGCGCCGACCTGCCGGGCGGTGAAGGTGTCGCTGGGCCTGCGGTTCCCGTCGATCAAACCTTTGACTTCAGCGCCGACCCGATTCCCGTCAACGCCACCGACTTGTTCATTCAAGTCATCTATCGCGGCCAACTGGGCGAAGAACCCGACGGCATCGCGGTCGGCACCCACGATGTGCGTGAGCCGACCTACGTCGGCATCTTCAACAACACCGACTACTACTGGAACGGCCTCGCTACGGTGCCGCGCTGGATCGGCCAGCAGCCCACCTTCTTCCCGCAGCAGAATGCCGATTTCCTGCGCGTATGTGTCGGCGCCGGTGGCAATAGCCGTTGGGCCTACTACGCCCAACCCACTGGAAGTTTCCCGTCGCTCGGCGTTCCACCGCAACCGGGCGTGGTGCGACTGGCGATGATCTTTCCGCTGCCAACGACGCCGGCGCAGTTATTTTTCGTGCGGGTCACGCCGGTGATGGATGTCACCAGTGCACCGCAACTGAGCTACAGCACACGCGGACAACAGCGCCAGGCGAACAAGGAGCGGATCGCCGACGCGGTGTTGAACGACCCCCAAATTTGCGCGCCCACACCGCCGACAACCGCCGCCTACTGGTGCAACGACCCGATCAACCGCAGGCGCGGACAGCCGTTCGGCGAAGTGGTTGCCCCGATCTACTACACCAATGGCGGTGTCTCCGTCGGCGATGTCGATGCGCAGCCGCTGCCGGTCTTCCCCGCCGTGCAAATGAAAACCGATGGCCTGATCAAGTTCAACGATGCGCTGTTGGCCAATTGCCCGCCAGCGCCGATCTAGCCCGCCGCGCGGGCGTTGATCGATCTGCTGCAGATGGAGGGGAGGGCACTTGTGGGAGCGGCTTGAGCCGCGAAGCTCTTGCGTTGTCTTGAGGTCTGTATCCGTCCGCTACGCCCCATCTATTGCAGAAATTCCCGATGCGGTGAGATGCGCATCGACGAGTTGATCGGAGTGTGCGATGCGAGCGGAGGGAAGTGGATCGGTGATTTGGATGTTGCGGTTG
>Ga0163146_10000166_pt1 | contig 88937 bp, 90 predicted proteins | sample OliLakLV19MP7G1_FD_148648 | JGI IMG/M metagenome (GOLD analysis project Ga0163146, IMG submission 148648) | Freshwater microbial mat bacterial communities from Lake Vanda, McMurdo Dry Valleys, Antarctica - Oligotrophic Lake LV.19.MP7.G1 | ecosystem: Environmental > Aquatic > Freshwater > Lake >... | reverse complement strand
AGTTCACCCTCCCGCCCTGAGCCTGCCAAGACAGGCTTGTTGCCCAAGGACGCGCCGTTCCGCAGGCAAGGCCGCAGCGAGTGAGTAAAGGTGATCCCTCCAAGCTTGCTTGCTCGTTATCTCTCTAGGGATGGGGGCTGAGTGATCTTCCCCTGCGCGCAACTTTCTCACCCGCCCACCCACTGGCAGACATTTTTCACCCACCCCACCCTCCGATTGGTTCGCAATCAATCTCCCGGGACGTGCCATTAGCCCGAGCGAGGGCCTTCCGCTCACTTATGCTTTTCTTGGAGGGAGTGGCCGAGGCTGCCCTTTACTGCGCGCATCGAACGAGCACATTCTGATCGTGCGCGTTCTGCGAGCAAGAAGGGCACCTGGCCGCTCCCTCCCAATCCTTCGGAGGCCGCGCGTTGCGCGAGCACAGAAGATCATCAGGCTCCATCCCCTCCCCTGCTGGCGGGCTTTTTCAGCATCCTGCTGGATCGGTTACGAGAGGACGAGCACGCCTGCGCCCGAATAATGTCCTGCTTTCAATTCTTGCAACGCATGGTTGGCATCGGCGAGAGGAAATATCACGGTGCGTGGTTTGATGGGAATCGCCGCCGCCTCGCGCAGGAGGTCGAGCCCGTCCTGCCTCGTATTGGCCGTGACGCTTCGAATAACCTTTTCTCCAAAGACTTCGCGATCGTAGTCGAGCGAGGGAATTGACGTCATATGAATACCGGCGAGAGCGAGCGTGCCGCCACGTTCCAATGCACGTAATGCAGGCGGAACCAATTCCCCTGCCGGCGCAAAGATGATCGAGCCGTGAAGCTTCTCCGGCGGCTGGTCAGTCGCCCCTCCCACCCATGAAGCACCCAACTCATGTGCAAGACGTTGATGCTCCGGTTTCAACGAGCTGACATAGACCTGACAACCCCAATGACGAGCGATCTGGATGGCAATATGAGCGGACGAGCCAAACCCATAGAGACCAAGCCGTTGGCCAGGCTTGATTCCACTCAGGCGCAAGGCGCGGTAGCCGATGATTCCGGCACAGAGGAGGGGGGCCGCTTCTGCATCGCTGAAGACCGACGGAATCGGATAGGCAAAGGCTGCCGGAACGAGCGCATGCTCCGCATATCCACCATCGACCTGATAGCCGGTAAACCTCGCGTGCTCGCACAAGTTCTCGCGCCCGCTCGTACAAAATTCGCAGCGGCCGCATGTGTGCTGCAGCCAAGCGATCCCGACTCGCTCGCCGACCGTCCGCTCACTCACGCCGACGCCAACCTGACTTACGACCCCGACGGCCTGGTGGCCGGGAATAAGCGGAAGTGTTGGGTCGGCCAACTCGCCTTCGATGACATGAAGATCCGTCCGACAGATCCCACAGACAGTGATGCGAACCAAGACCTCCCCAGGGCCTGGCTCTGGTATGGGACGCTCGCACAGCTGGAGCGGGGCCGTGCCCACATCAGCTGTGCGAGCCAAGACCATCGCCTTCATGATTGATTGCTCTCTAGAAATTGAGCCGATACCGAACAGGATATGCGTGACGTGCGAGACACGCTAGAAAAGTGCGACGAGATGTTTTGGTTCGAAGTTCAGAAAGCCTGGAACCTTCGCCCATTTTGCGGAACAGACCACAGGATGCTCAAAAAGGCCATCCAGCAAGGCCGCAGCCGATGAAAGCACCGGAGGCGTAGCCTCTGGGCTACGTTGAGGATGCTTTCGAGGGGAGAACGCAGCTGGTGGCCTTTTTCAGCATCCTGTTATGGCTTCGCCTTGATACATTCAATATCGAGCCGTATCTGCACCTCGTCACCGACGACGAGCCCGCCACTATCCAAGGTCTTGTTCCAGATCATCCCGAAGTCTTTGCGGTTGAGTTTCCCCTCAGCGCTGAAACCGGCCCTGGTATTGCCCCAGGGATCTTGTGTCGCCCCGTTATAACGGCCCACAAGCGTGACTTCCTTTGTCACCCCTCGTAGCGTGAAGTCTCCTATCGCCATAAAGTTCTCCGCGGTTTTCTTGTAGCTCTTCATTTTGAAGAGCATGGTCGGAAAGTGTTCCACATCGAGAAAGTCGGCATTCCGTATGTGAGTATCGCGTTTTTCGTGGTTCGTATTCACAGACCCGGCCTTGATCGTGACGGCAATGGCCGCCACGGTGCCGGCCTCAGCATCCATGTCGATCACGCCTGTATAGTCCGTGAATCGGCCTGTGGTCTTCGACACCACCATGTGCGTGACGCGAAACTCGATCGTCGAATGCTCAGGGTCCAGGCTCCAACGAGCCGGTTCTGCGTGAACCACTGTTGGAAGCCACGCCATGGCTCCGAGCAGCAAGAGCACACACCAATTCTGCTCGCTCCTCTTTCGCATCAATCGCTTCTCCTGGTTACACCGAATCGCGGACGAGGCGTGAACGGGTTGCAGCCTACTTTTTCAAAGGCTGACCCGAGGCATCAGGCTTACTGGTTGACCGACTCCCGACCGACTGCACATTGAGCGACTGTCCCCGACTCCCGGTTCGCATCCGAACATGCACGTCCACCCTGTCCTCTCCCAACTCGCTGGGAAGCGGCAGGAACGGTTGGGCATCGATCACTGCATAAATACCGGCTTCGTCGATTTCGCGCGCGCCGGAGCCTTTCTCAATCTCGATCAGCTGGGCACGACCGTTGGGAAACATCTTGAAACGGACCTTCACCGTTTCGCTGCTTGGCGCACGCCGGACTCCACGGACCTGACGAGCCCAACTCTGGCTGATGAGATGACTGACATGCTGCCAGTACGCCTTCCCCTCCCCTGGGGAGGAGACCGGGACCAGATCTTCCTCGGCTAAGGCATCGAGTGAGACCGGTTCCACCGCCGGTTTCACTTCATCCAAGATGATATCCTCGCTCTGCGATTCCTCAGGACGAACAGGCGGCAATTCATTATTTTCATTGGTCGGCTCCGAACGATCCATGGTCACATACACGATTCGCCGCATAAACCGTTTGAGTGTGTCCTGGCGGGATTGAGCGAACGTCACTTGGATTCGCGCCGCTCTGGGTGGCACGGAGGTCCGACTCATCACAATCGGTTCGAGCGTTACGGTCCCCTTCAACGACATCGACTCTGCATCAGGCTCAAGCGTAACCGTTTGTTCTTGAAACATAACCGATTCGCAGGTCGCTACGATCGGCGTCATCCCCGCGACGCCTCCAAGAACAATCGTCAGGGTGACGGGCTTGCCGGTTTGCGGATCTCCCATCGACTCCGCTTGGCTCAACTCGAACTGCACCCACCGCTTCGTAGGGCCGGACGAGGACGCTATCTGTGGAGATGATGCAGAGCGAGCCGGTGCAACGAGGTCGTGACAGAAGAATGCCACACAACATATCCCCGCCAACAGCATAAGCCTTCGGTGGTACAGCGCCTTCATAAGTCGTATCCTACCGACCTCAAGAGTCCTCGCGCAACCCGTTTTTCTCGATAGGATAGGCGAGATCGAGCCCGTGGTATACAATGGGGTCATGCGTGCGCTCGTCAAGACTTCAGCACAACCGGGGTTGACCGCCACCGACAGGCCGGATCCAAAACCGGGCCCCTCCGATGCGATCATCCGTGTCACAGCCACCTCTCTCTGTGGAACCGATGCCCACATTTACAATTGGGATCCCTGGGCGCACAGCCGCATCCAGCCGCCGCGCATCATTGGCCATGAAATGTGCGGCGAGGTCGTGGAGGTCGGCTCGAATGTCACGCTCGTCAAGGTGGGCGACTATGTCGCCGCTGAGTCGCACATCACATGTGGCCACTGCTTCCAATGTCGCACCGGACAGGCGCATGTGTGCAAGAACTATCGCATCCTCGGTGTGGATCATGACGGGTCGTTTGCGGAATACGTCTCGTTGCCTGAAGCGGTGCTCTGGAAGACCTCGCCCACCCTTCCACCCGAACTGGCCTGCCTCCAAGAACCGCTCGGCAACGCCGTCGACGCCGCCTTAGTCGAAGACCTTACGGGACAGACGGTCTTGATCACCGGCTGTGGCCCGACCGGACTGTTCGCGGCTGCCGTCGCACGAACGGCCGGCGCTGCCATGATCATCGCCACGGATGTCAGTGCCTACCGCCTGAACCTTGCCAAGCAGGTCGGCGCCGATCACGTGCTCGACACCAAGACTGAGACAGCGGATCGCATCGCCGCCGCCATTCGCGACATCACGGCCGGCGAGGGCGTCGATGCCTCGCTCGAAATGTCGGGGAACCCCACCGCATTGCATCACGCCTTCAATGCCGTGAAGAACGGCGGACGCGTGACCCTCTTCGGCATTCCGACCGGCCCGATCCATTGCGACCTCGCGAACGACATTATTTTTAAGGGAATTCGCGTCTACGGCATTACAGGCCGCCGACTCTTCAAAACCTGGTATCGCTTGACCGGTCTCTTCCAAGCCGGACTCAATATCAAGCCGGTGATCACCCACACGTTTCCCCTGAAAGACTTCGCGCAGGGATTCGAGTTGATTAATTCAGGCCAATGCGGGAAGGTAGTATTGATTCCGTGAGAGGTGAGGCGTCAGACGTCAGGTAACAGAAACCTCGCGCGTCGTCCTTGCCGTCCTCTCACGCCTTACGTGTCACGCCTCACGAAGAAGATGGCCTACCACTCACTCAAGAAAACTGTTTCGGAGCGACTCACAGCCATCCGCGCGGCAGGCCTCTACAAATCTGAGCGGCAGATCCTCGGTCCGCAGGGAGCCCTGATTCGCGTAGCCCAAGGCGAAGTTCTCAATCTTTGCGCCAACAATTATCTCGGACTTGCAAACCACCCCGACATCAGACAAGCCGCCGCCGCCGGACTACAAGAACATGGCTACGGCATGGCTTCCGTCCGGTTCATCTGCGGCACCCAAGATCTCCACCGACAACTCGAACAGGCGCTCAGCGCCTTCCTGGGCACTGAGGACACAATCCTCTATAGTTCCTGCTTCGACGCCAACGGCGGACTCTTTGAGGTGCTCCTCGGCGAGCAAGACGTCGTCATCAGCGACGCCTTGAACCACGCCAGCCTGATCGACGGCATCCGCCTCTGCAAGGCCGCCAGGCTCCGCTACGGACACTCCGATATGGCGGATCTGGAAGCCAAGCTGCGCGACGCGATATCCTATCGCCTGCGCCTGATTGCGACGGACGGGGTCTTCTCCATGGATGGCGATCTGGCACAACTCGATCGGATTGCCGAACTGGCGGACCGATACGATGCGGCGGTGATCGTGGACGACAGTCACGCAACCGGTGTGCTCGGGCGCAACGGGCGCGGCACGCCGGACCATTTCGGCGTGGCCGAACGAATCGACATCGTCACCAGCACGCTGGGCAAGACATTGGGCGGTGCGACGGGAGGGTTTACGTCCGGACGAAAGGAAGTCGTCGAGCTGTTGCGGCAACGGTCGCGACCCTATTTGTTTTCGAATGCACTGCCACCGGTCATCGCCGCGGCGGCCAAACGAGCGGTGATCCTCGTGGCCCAAGGCGACCAGTTACGAGCCAGGCTACGCGAGAACGCCCTGTTCTTCCGCGCGCAACTCACAACCCTCGGGTTCCGGCTTATTCCAGGTGAACATCCCATTATCCCCATCATGTTGGGCGACGCCTCACTCGCCACCAGGATGGCAGAGCGGCTGTTGGAAGAAGGGATCTATGTTGTGGGATTCAGTTACCCCGTTGTGCCGGAAGGCCAGGCGCGAATTCGCGTCCAAATGTCGGCGGCCCATCAGCGAGAACAGCTTGAGCGAGCCAGTGCCGCCTTCGCCAGGGTTGGCCGGGAACTGGGCGTGATCCGATAGAAACGTCTATCTGGTCTATTAGGTCTGTCTGGTCTATCTTGTCGTTCGGTGCAAACCGGATAGACCAGATAGACGAGATAGACCGGACAGACAGCTTTCGTGCCTATTCTCTGACCGCCTGGGCTCTTTTCTGCAGATAGGCGTTGCGGACGGCGGTATAGAGATCCAACGTCGCTTCTTCGACTCCCTGGAACTTTTGGAGATTCCGCGACCGATCATTGATGATCTCTCCCGTGCGTGCTCCATACTGCATGATGCTCGATGTCATGCGGTTCTTATGGGCAATGAGGGAGGGCACGTTGTTGGCCTCGATGATCGGCGCCACCAGCCAGTTGATCGGATTGAGAAACACGTCGCCGACATATCCCACAAAATCGCGAACGGTGAAGGGCTGAAGTAGCGGCAACACGAGATAGGGACCAGGCGTGACCCCGTAGAAACCCAGCGTCTGCCCAAAATCCTCTTCCGGTGTCACCAGATCGATTTTTGTCGCAAGATCGAAGAAGCCGGCTAACCCCGCCGTGGTATTGATCAGGAACCGCCCGACTTCGATGCCGGCGCCTTTGATCTTGCCCTGAAATACATTGTTCAAAAAGCGAGGAGCGAATCGAAGATTGGAAAAGATGTTGCTGATGCCGACTTGGACCAAGTCAGGCAGGATGAAATCATAGCCCTTCGCTACAGGTTTAAGCACATAGCGATCGACTTTGAGATTGAACGCGAAGATGTTGCTGTTCATCGGTTCCCAAGGATCATACTCGTCACCGTCTCCCTCATCGGCCCTGGCAAAGGGATCGAATGGTTCGTCCGCTGGAGTCTCTGGCTGCGACGAGGAAGTCGGCATCGTGGTTTGGTCTGTGGCTGGCGTCGCGTCGCTCAACCCCTCAGGCTTCACTGTGCCGGATTTCCCCGCACAGCCGGTGCCAAGCATCATCACGAAACCCAGCAAGCAACACGCCAGCAGACGAATGGGCATCATCTTCATTCCGGCCTCTTTAACCAGCATTGCGCATGAACGCTTCTGCTGCCATCGGCGATCCGTGGCTCTAGCGCGTGACGCGTCGTTCGTTTGGGAGTGGCGGGTGTTACGTGTCTAGTTTCAGGTTTCACGTGCAACCTCGGAATTTCAGCATTCCTAAACGAATAACTTGAAACTAAAAACTTGCAACCAGAAACGCCTGGCCGCGCACTGTACCAAATGTCGAGGCAGTCGCCAATCTATTCTTTCATATAGAATCGCGGCGTGGAGCGCGACAAGCGCGGTCCGAGGTTCGAAGTTCCTGGTTCGAAGTTCCGAAAACATCGAACTTCGAACCTCGAACCCTCTCTCGCGTGAGCGTAGGCTCGGAGCGCCGCCTGAACGAACTCGGCCCATCGCCGGAAATAGACCGCACCTCCGACCTGATAGGTGTTGTTATGGTCGGCGCCTTCAATGACATAGAAGGACTTTGGTGGCTTGGCCGCCTCGAAGACCTGGCGGCCCAACTCAATGGGGATGATGTCGTCTTTGTCGCCGTGAATGATCAGCTTCGGGAGCGAGAGCTGCGGAAGGCGGTCGATCAGGGTAAAGTTGGCTCCGAGCAGCCACGCAAGGGGAGCCCGGAACAGCGGCCATCAAACGTGGTCGATCAACCTCCCCTTGGACTAGGAGAAGTTGAACTAGGCAAGCATGAGCCGATGCCCCTTAGGTTCGGGCACAGGGCGGCCGAACTCTCGCGCCGTATCGATCCAGAGTTGAATGGCTTGATTGGCACTCGCAAGCGCCTCTTCTTGGGAAGAGCCGTGAGCCATGCATCCCGGGAGTTCAGGGACTTCAGCGATAAACACTTGATCCTCATCGCTCCAATAGATAATGACCTCGTATTTATGCATCAGCTACTCCTCCCAGTCTAAGGAGCCTGTCCGACATTGCGAACCCGGTAAGCCTTGGCCATGCTGCCATCGTGCCGGAAGGTGAGGAAAATCTATCATACGATCAATCAAAGGGACGACAGAAAATCGCTAGAGTCTCTCGATTCTTGCTCATCCGTAGCAATTCGGCTAGACTGAATGCCATGCCAAGAGTTCTGCATCCTCACATTGTCAGCGACTCCCATCTGTGTGGGGGAAGTCCACGCATTGAGGGATCACGAATTCCCGTGAGGACCATCGTCGTCTATGTTCTGCACCACGGTACAACTCCTGAGGCGTTGCTCGGTTACTATCCCCAACTGAGCCTTGCCGCCATCTACGACGCACTGTCTTATTACTACGATAATCGGGAAGAGATCGATGCGGAGATCGCTGTGAATGCCGCCCTCGAACCACCGACTCCGTCTCTCGCCTAGCCTATTTCTGTAAACTCAGGCTCTTAGATCGAGCATGCGGCTGTACCTTGACGAAAATGTTCCAGTTCCCCTGGCTACCGCTCTAGCACACCACGAAGTCGATTGTCTGACAACTCGAGATGCCGGAAACCGAGGCTACTCAGATGAGGAGCAACTCGCATTTGCCACGCAGGAACAGCGAACTCTGGTTACCTTCAACTGCAAGGACTTCCTACCCCTTGCGACCCACTGGCAAGAAATCGGTCGTTCGCATGCCGGCATGATCCTTTCCAAAGAACTTCCACTCCCGGAGTTGATCCGTCGGTTTCGCCACCTTGTGATTCGCTGCCGTGATCGCAATCTCAGGGACACAATCATCTGGCTGCCGGTCGTACGCTAGCCCGCCTCTCCTTCTGAACACATTGCCGATGCTTCTCACGCGCGTGAGAAGCGCGATCTGAGGTTCGAAGTTCCGAAAACCTCGAACCTCGAACCCCCTCTCCTCTCGCTCGTCTCGCTTGCGCGCAGGCCCTAGGATCGGATGGCGGTTTGAACAAATTCAGCAAACCGCCGGAAATAGACCGCACCTCCGACCTGATAGGTGTTGTTATGGTCGGCACCTTCAATGACATAGAAGGACTTTGGTGGCTTGGCCGCCTCGAAGACCTGGCGGCCCAACTCAATGGGGATGATGTCGTCTTTGTCGCCGTGAATGATCAGCTTGGGGAGCGAGAGTTGCGGAAGGCGATCGATCAAGGCGAAGTCTGCCCCGAGCAGCCAATGGACCGGCAACCCCCCGTAGTGAAATTTGGCCACAGAGCCGATCGACGGGAACGATGATTCGAGGATCAGCCCTGCGGCAGGCTTCTGCGCGGCAAGTTCACCAGCCACAGCCGCACCGAGAGAACGCCCGAAGATGACGATGCGTTCGGAACGGATCATCCTAGTACGCGTCAGATAATCGTGCGCCCCCAGCGCATCCTGATAGAGTCCCTCTTCCGACGGCTTCCCCTGACTCCGGCCATAGCCGCGATAATCAAACAGGAACACCGACAGACCCAACTGATAGAGAAGCGTAAGATTCTCCAGGCGGTTGATGATGTTCCCTGCATTGCCGTGGCACCACAGAATGATAGGACGATCTGCCTGTACCTCAACGTACCACCCGAATAACCGCGCCCCATCAGCAGCCTGAAACCACACCTCTTCCAGCGGCAATCCGCTGAGCTGAGCCCAGTCGCGATCTTTCCATGGTTCGGGATGATAGACGAAGAATTGGTCGAGGAGACTCATTTGACATTCACATTTCAATTCTAAAAAAATGCCTGCACTGTGAACGTCACATCATTGTCGCGGTCGCGATGATTGTATTCAATCCGAAGGGCCCAATTCTGTGACATCGTATAGCGCGACCCGACAAACCACCGAATGTCGTCGGACTGCTCCCCTAGCCCATATTTCAAATATGTCCCGGTAGCCATAATTTTCCACTGATCGGTTAGGTCGGCCAACATCCCAACCGTTCCACCGCCGCCGATGCGATGCCGCTCCAGGTAGGCACGACTGTAATTCGCGTCAGCCTCTGCAAAGGCGAACAGGACTTCCCGCTTCAGCCATCGAGACTCGATCGCTCCCCCAAGACCGACATTCACGACACCATTGCTGCAGAGTCGACACTCGTTGTGTTTAATGGTCTGCATACCCACATTAAACTTCCATGAAGGTGCGCGAAAGACTGAGTCAATCGGTGAGAGCGACAAGACATTGGCAAGTGTCGCCCGTTCAATTCTCGTCTGATCGACTCGGTTGTAGTGACGCAGGCTGACCGACGCAATCTCAATCTGCGCATTCGGCGTATACCCGATCTCTGGGTCGAGCAGATCGTGATACCCCGCCCGTACGGTGACCTCTTCAAACGTATCGTTGTTCCGCCAGCCGGCACCCACCGCGGCACGGGACGTCTTGTGCCCCAACTCCGGTTGTTTTGCAAAGGGCACCACCGTGAACTCCTGAGACGGAATTCGGAGTTGACTACGGGCCGTCAGGATTGCCCGGTTACGCTCTTTCCATTCAGGCGGCGAGGAATCGGTCGTCTCGGATCGATACCGGAGATAGTCCGAAGCAAGATCGAGCAGAAATGCCTGCTTCGTAAGATCCAATTGGACAAACGCCGGCGAGGTGAGTTCGCCGAGATCTTGCGTGATCCGATGCGCCAACTCTCGTTCGCTTGCAGGTAGCGATTCACGCTTCCGCCGGATGACATTGCTCCGGGAGGGCCGATAGGCGATGCCGGACACCAGCCCTGGTTTCGATGCAATCAGCCGGACGGTGTCGGCAGGCACGGTCCACACAAGAAACTCGTCGGTGAGATGGAGGGTGGGATCGGCATAATCGAGAAGCGCCAGGAGATGGTAGGAGCAGTTCTCTTTGAAGAAGAAATAGTCAAAGGCGGCATTCCCGAGTTCCCACGAGTGCATCAGCAACCGCCTCACTTGGTGTTCCGTGAAATTAAGACGATATTCCCAAATATCTCGATTTTCGATATCTCGATACTCCTGCACCTTTAAGTAGTAGGGATAGGTCGAAAAGTATCCGCTGTATCCGCCGAAAATGCCACGGATCGGATAGGCGATTCCGGCGTCAGGAGGGACGTACGCCGCATAGTTAATCGTCTGTGCCAGAATTCTGGTCTGTTCGGTCTGGCCCTTCTGATCAATACGAAGAAACGTATGGCCGAACATGGATGCGGGATTGTTCAAGAAGGCAGAGGGGAAAATGAGCGTGATCGAGTGGGCCTCGAAGTCATTGAACCAGCGATCAAACCGTTCGCATACCATCTTCGGCAAACGGGAATCGTCGAATTGCAACCGTTCCCGCAACCAGTGGTACCGGGCAATAAAGGCGCATTGAGCCGGCTGCCTCGAGCGCCCAACAAGTTCCTCGGAAAATAATTGCGTCAGCGTCGCGTCGAGTTCTGCCTGTGGGTCAATCTTCCCATAGGGCGACATGAAAAATCCCGGATCGTCCTGCTCACTGGTATAGTCCCCGAAAAGATTTTCTCTATAGTGGAGCAGGAGATGCCACTCTCGCTCGCTGGCAAGCTTGCCTTGCGCACCCCTGTTGATCAGTTCGGCAAGATACGCAGCATCGGCAGGCTCACCTGCATCAACCGACGAAGCGGGAGCGAGAAACAGCATGAACAGAAAGAAGACGATGTACAAGGGGTAGGTCAGAAAGATATGGGGCTTCGACTTCAACGTCGAAGCCCCCATGCTGGTGATTAGCGAATCGAAGCCTGGGCAAGAACTGGATGCGTGGCAATAGCATCATTAATCACTTTGACCATCGCGACTGGCGAGGCTTCACCTGTCTCGACTAGGGAGGTGTAACGCTCCTGGGTCATAGCAAAAAATGCCGCCTGGTTCTCGGCTGGAACGTCCATCAGGGCCGCCAATGATGCCAAATGCTCACCCTGGCCTTGGGCCATTTCCTGCGAGAGATTCTCGAAGTTGATGGAGGCAAACACAGCGGTCTTGTATTCCGACATGATCTTTCCGTCGTTGGTGCACCCAGACGTTCCAGAGCTGATCGCAAAAGTGTTCATTCCGGTTGCGTTGGTTGTTGCCATCATGACCTGCGGGGCAATCTCCTTCTGATGCATGGAATTAGCCCACACGAGCTTGCCCAGCCCGCAACCAGGGCCGGTGTCCGGATTGGCCGCCATTGCGAGGCCCGCTTGCATGCCAAAGAGCACCGCGATCGATAGCATGAGCAATTTTTTTGACATACATCCTTCCTCCTGTACAATTGTGTGAGAGGTTACCCCTCGTTGCGCGTGAGACACAACGGTCGCATTATAGCCGAAGAAGAACATTTTGTTGAAAAAAATTTCTACGGTCTTTCCGCGTGATATCGGCAAGCGAATGGATCTTCAGCTATAGCCTCTTGGGCGACTGAATCCTCCCCTCTTCTCATCAAGATCCGACACCCGTTCTGTGTCAAAGAAAGAACGTCTGCGCACTCTTTTACCTTCCTGCTAGAAATTCCACCCAAATCCAGCCAACACGTAGTTTGCGCGATAGTCGAGAGACACTGCCTTCCAGTGGAGTGCGGTCACCAGATGTTTGTACTCTGCAAACAGAAACGCCCGCTCACTAATCTCCCACTGAAGACCCCCCATAAACTGATAGGCGAAACTCGACGTTGAATCAAAATCTTGATTCGACCGGCCAGGGAAATCAGCTCCGTGCAAAATCCCCCCTGAGTATCCGATACCAAACCCACCATAGGGACGAAGCTCTCCCGATGGTTTCCTGAGAACGATATTGAACATGCTATTGAGGACGGTCAGACCTGCCTTGCCTTCTGCGCCACTACTATTCGCCGCCGATAATCTACCCGTCGTGCCAAAGTACTCCAGTTCGATTCCGAGCACTCGATGAGTCATTTGAGGAAATATCCCAATTTTAAACCCTCCCCCCACGTTCTTATAGGCATGACTCCTAACGACCTCTTCCCCCGCAAGGCTCATCCCCTGAACATCAGGAAATCCACCAGCCACCGCCAAGCTAATATAGATATCTGTCGACTCTGCCGCACCCGCCTGAGAATACTTTATTGTATTCCCATCAAAGTTCCCTCCTCCAATAACTCCTCCTACAATGATGATCTTGATCAACATCAAAACCACCTTTGCTAGTTGCCTCATCGAGAAACTAGGCCTCCCCTTTCACTTAGAGCCCACTCAAGCTTTCCGCGATGAATGCAATCGAGCGGTTCGGCTGAATGCCGTAGAACCCTAACAGAAGTTGAGGTAAAAAAAGCGTGGATGGCAACCCGCCATCCACGCTTCATCTCCCCGATAACAGGGATCTACGTTGCTAATAATTAGTTACCCTTGACAATGGTGCACACTTCGACAAAGAGCCCCCAAACAAATGACTTGATATACTGGTTGGTATACACGGCTTTCTTGATGCCACCGTTGTTCATTGCGGTCTCAACCGTCGTATCGCCGGTTGCCACAATCCCCAGAATGCCTTGTCCGCAGGCTTTTCCAGTCTTGGTTGGGCTTACTCCATTGTCATGCAGAATACCACCCGAGGTGGTCTCCATGTAGATTCCCGCTGTGGGAAAGAGTCCGGCTGGTTGGGTGTATCCTCCAACCCCACTACAAGCAGAGAGAAGACCTGCGAATGCAACCACACTCAGTGCCATCAATGCTCTTTTCATGAAAAACCCCCTTGTTTGTTGGAATTGATAGAAGCACCTTAACTGTCGAAAAGCAAAACATGAGCACTAGTTTCCCACGCTATCAGTAGCGCGAACGGAATATATGCGTAGTATCTCGGAATGTCAACAACTCGATCAACTACTTGGTGCCTTTCTGACTCACTTGCTTGAGAAGTTTTCTAAAATAAAAATCAGCGCCTCACCTTCTGAAACGTGGGTATCGGCAATCACTCCGATCCGAACGGCTCTCTTCTGGCTCATGGGGACGACCACCGGTTGAAATCAAAGTGCCGCCTGCACCTGTTTCCAGTCGAACGTAAACGGCTCCGGGGATTTCTTCGGCAAGGCGGCAAGCTCCGCTTTCAATCGTTCGGCCCGGGCGGCGCTCATCGGGTGCGTAGAGAGCCATTCCATCCGGCCCTGGTCTTTCTCCGAGAGCCGTTCGAAAAACGTGATCATACCGGCGGGGTCGATCTTCGCCCGCTGAAGCAACTGCAATCCCGTCAGATCCGCCTCGGTCTCCTGCTCCCTGCCGAACTTGAGCGTGAACAGTTCGGCGCCGAGTTGTTTCATCATCCCGACGAGGCCCTGTTGATTGCCGAACACAATAGCCGCCACCGTCATCAGCCCGAGACTTTTCACGATCCGTTCAAGCCCATGCCGCCGCAGCACGTGGTTGAGTTCATGGCTCAGGACCCCCGCCACCTCTTCGCCGCTTTCAGCTTTTTTCATCAGCCCGGTAAACACCACCACATACCCGCCCGGCAGCGCGAAGGCATTGACGACATCGCTCTTCACCACGGTTACTTCAAACTTGTAGGGATTATCTAGAATCTGCGCGGTCATGCGTTGCGTCATCTCTCCCAATGCTGTCACAGCAGGCCCTTCTTTCATCACCTCCTGATGGCTGAGAAAATCCCGATAGGCCGATTCGCCCAGTTTTTGTTCCCACTCCACCGGAATCCGGCTCACGGCAATTTCGACGAGCAAGTCGGATCCGAACCAGAGGCCCAACATGGTGGACAGAATCATCCCGCCGACCAGGCCCCAGACGAGCCGGCCCCGATGACGCACCTGACGAACGCGTTCCGCCGCTTGCTCAAAGGAGTGACTCACATAATCTGGCGCCGCATGCCGGAACGCGCGAATCACCTCTGGGTTCTTTAAATAGAGCGTCCGTTCCCCTTTTTGACCGGACCATTTCACAACAAGCTGGTCATGGTCGAGCCCGCCCGCCGAGACGGCGAGGCTTGAAAATGGAACGGATTCCGGTCGGCTATCGCTAGGATCAGATGCAAAAGTCACGGTGAGCCCATGCTCCGCGACTTGAATACAACAAGGCGCGCCGGCAGCGGGAAACTCGTCACCGAAACAGAGGGCGTTGGGACTCATAGCGGGATAACCGGGATAAGGGGACAACGGGGTAACGCGGTTTGTGCCTTGTTATTCATCCATCCATTCCTTTATCCCTTTATACCCATACCCCGCTCCCCCTACTCAGAGACTGGAATAAACTGTCTGATCCACGCTCCAAAACTGCCCGGGTTCCGGCTTTGAATGTAGACGAGTCCTGGCCCTCGAAATCGGCAGACAAACCCTTCGCCTGAAGTGAAACTGGCTACCCAGCCGGAAGTGGCCTTTTCAATATTGTACGAGGTGGTGGAAGACCAAGCCACCAGGTGGCTATTGTCTACGATATATTCCTGATTGGGCTTCAGCTCGATCTTGTGGATGGCCCCGAAGCTGTTCAGCACCAGTGTTCCCTTCCCGCTGATATTCAGAATGAAGAAGCCCTCTCCGCCCAGCAGTCCACGGCTCAGGCCCTGCATTTTGTTTTCAATCACGATCCCGTCGGCGCCCGCGAGGAAACCGTCTTTCTGCACCATGTAGTCGCTCACGCCGTCGAGTTCCAAGATGACAATTTCTCCCGGCACCGTCGGGGCCAGCAAGGCTTCGCCGGGGCCACGACTGGCGCGCAGGGTCTGGAAGAAGAATTTCTCCCCTGTCAGAAACTTTCTCGACAGGGCTCCGAGAAAACCGCCTTCCATCTTGCTTTCAATGTCGATGGTGGGGGAACAGGCCACCATCGCGCCCGACTCGGCTTTGATGTGCTCACCAGCCGCCAATTCCACCCGCACCATAGGAAAGGCCCCTGGATATAAGATTTCGGTCTTCATGCGATCAAACCTCCAAGATTCGTAAGGCGTTAGGCGAAACAGAATGACATAAATCAAGGTCTCACGGCGACGCGTTTCACACCATTCGCTTTCTGATGACGGATCAGGCCACTGAGCATCTTGTCGATCCGCTCCACTTTTCTATCGAGCATTGCCCAACTATCCTGCGCAAGATATCCCAGTCTCTTCGCGAGTTCGAGGTGAGTATCTCATTCACTGAGCGACCCTTGTGCCATGTGAAGATAGTTGATGAATTCCTTTTTCGTTTGCCGCCCAGCCCCCTCCCCAACGTTGCTGGGAACACTAGAAACAGCCCGCCTGATTTGATCAGTTAGGCTGTATCGCTCTTCTCTCGGGAATGTATTGGTTGCCTGGTAGATAGTTACAGCCAGTTCCATCGCCGTATTCCAGAGATCCAATTTCTTGTGCGGCTTGTCCATTCCTACGCTACTGCCATACCGCCTCACCCCTTACGCCTAACGCCTAACGGTATTCATCCCACCACCCATCCGTAGACTTTGCGGCTCGGCTCCGGTCCTTCTTCCAGATAGCTCATCCTGAGTTGTCCCAACACATCTTGCTGCAACTCATTCCGCTTCGCCTTGGCATCGACGCCAAACACCCGCGCCGCGTTCAGTCCGAAGATCCGTTCCTTCACCTGCCGTGTGAGCCGCTGATACCGGTGCTGATCGATCAGCCGATCCGGAATCTGGAATCGCCGAAAGGCTTCGATCTGCCATTGCGGCGAACCATACCAAATCGAATCTGTCCCCCAGAGCACATGATCGACACCAAACGCCTCGATGATCTGCCCAAGCAGATGCGCGCAGACCACCGGATGGGTTGTGACGAGCTGCGCAAAGGTCGAGCCGAGCTCCATGTATATATTCTTGATTCCAGGTTGCCCCTGCTTCATGCGGCAGAACTCGGTGGTCCAGGGAATCTCCCCTGTCTTCGCAAACACCCTATCCACCATCGAGGTACTCTTGAGCCCCGAGTGATAGACCAGGAAATCGATGTCTGGAAAATCTCTTGCCGCCTTGATCAAGTCCTTGGGATGGTTGTAGTCCGGCACCGGCCCAAGGGGAAGGCCTTTGTGGACACAGACACGTTTGATGTTGAGCTTGCGGGCCTGCTCCAGCATGGGATAGGCGATCCTTTCATCATCCATCCACCAGCCACGGTCGAACCCCTTTGGGCAAGAGCCGGTGTAACATTTCCACGCATCGACCTTGAGCGTCTCCGCCTGCATCGCCATGAAATCCAAGTCGGCTGCCCCCAGTTGGGGCGTGGCCAATCCATGCGCGAGCATTCGTTGAGACTGGGCAAGACGATTGACCTCGTCACGGATGTGCGCCATTTCGCTCGGTGGCACGACCGCTTCCTGCGGATAGGGTCCCGGCGGTGTGCTGATGAGGCCGATGGTAGTCTCGCTGTCGAGGAACAGCTCTTTGACAAAATTTCTCCACGAAAGATCGTCGATGGTGCCTCGATCGCCCGCAAGCTTCGGATTGAGACCTGATTCCCTAATCCATCGTCTGAGCGAGAGGAGCGCTTGTTTGGACACCGCGCCCCTTCTCTTGTCCTCTGCATCGGTCGGATCGAAATGCGAACCGACATAATGCGTCTGCACATCGAAGATGAAATAGGGCGCACCCTGCTGCTCGGCGAAGGCTGCGGTTTCAAACAGTTCGATTTCTCCAATGTCGAAGAACTTCCCAAAGATCGAGTTCACGGCCAGCAACGCGGCTGCCATCCCGCCGGTCGTCTTGAGAAAGTCTCGACGGGTGAGACCTCGTCGAATTGCGCTCTGTTCCACAAGTGTTCTGGCAAACACTTCAACGCGAGCCTGGTCTGAGGTCTGGCCGAAGGGAGTAAATTCTTCGTTCGATACGATCTGCGTTGGAATGGGGGACTGAAATGTGGCTCCCTTCCTAGCCGTAGGAAGATGTGGAAAAGGTGATGATGAGGACGCCATGGTGCCTCTTCTCGTGAACGGTGTGCGGCGATTCTGTGGAATACGGTCGACAGTGTCAAGCACTCCAGATCGGACGAAGGAGTCAGAAATGTATGGCTGAGGAAGAAAAGGAACCAGGGGATGACTGGGATCGAAGCGGAGGCATGGAACAGCGGCTCTCAATCACGGACGATTGGGTCGTGGAATTGTTGCGACGACGTCGTATCTCGGATCGCCTGCCTGATCTTTGCCGTCTTGCCCGACACTATACATCACTCCTCTCTGCTGATTGAGCAGCATAGGAAGGCCGGTAAAGGGATCATAGTGGGCCTGTCCTGCCTTTGCGAGTCGCGTGACCACATTCCCATCTTGCGCCCCTTGTCTGAGCCAGGCTTGCAAGCTCACCAGACGAAGCCGCGCATCAGTCTCCATCGTTCGCCCAACATAGGGATCCCATGAGGGGAGCGGCTCGATTCCGATAATGTGCTCGATCGGATTCGCCACGTAGTCCACGACACTGACGGCGGGAGTCCGAATAAAGCTGGACGGTTTCGGCAAGTTGGTGTATCGCCCTTCCGCTACCGCTTTGCTCGCCGCCTCGTAATAGTCGGCATAGGCATTGGACCGGCGCTGCACGGGAAGAGGCATTGCCGCCGCCAGGGCAACGTACAGAGGACGCTCGTCCGGCTTGTCGCCTTTCAGGCTCCTTGTCAAAACCTTCGTCGCCCACACAAGATGACTCTGCATCGGCCATTGGAGGGTCAACTCAACTTGATCAAGGGGACGAACGATCTTGCTGAGTCGACCGATCGCCGCCTCATCGAGATCCTGTTGGGTCAAGAGCCCGGATGCGATAGCGGCATCGTCCTGCACGGCCGTCGTTGCCAGCATCTTCACCATCAACGTCTTCGACTCTCCCAACACCTTGCGCCAGGATCTCATATCGGTCTCAAGTCGTTCGAGACCGGTACTGAAATCCTCTGTAAACCCTTCTGCCAGATACAATCGATGAGCCAGTAGAATATGAGCACAGTTTGGACTGAGGATTTGCCCGTAGCCTACATCTTCAAACGGCATCGACAACCACTGTTGGTACCGTCTGAGGGCGAGCGCTTCCTGAGCCGCCCATGATCGCACTGATGCAGTCTGCAGCTTCAACTGCGCCACCGGGTCTGCACTGGTGAACCACCCACGGGCCGCGTTGGCGGAGGCCCCTGTCGTCGTCCCCTTTCCATCATCACCGACCATGCAAGCGCTCGCAACTTGAAGATCGCTCCCTTCCACTTTACGCTCGTACCCCGCTCGGAGCGGATCCTGTCCCTCGGAAACATCAAATCCGAGCAGCAAGAAATACCCGTTTTTCGTTGAATCGGTGAGGGCCCGAGGAGGACTCGCCGTCAGGCTCTGATAGACCGGCGACGGGGGAGCTTCCATCACCATCCAGGCCAATCCAATCGCCCCGATCGCGACCACTGCCAGCACAACGCAGGAGAACGCCAACCCCACACACAACAACACAATCGATCGCGTCGTCGAAAAGCACGACCCGATAAACGACGAGATCCCCTTGCGGAACTGCCCCGTTGGGGAAGCTTTCCGAGGACGCGCTCGTGGCGGCGACTCCTGATTCCGCGGAGGAATCTGGCTCTTCGCTCCCGTCGAATCAAAGAAAACATCGACGTCCGACGCAGGAACAGACAACGCAGGTCCTGACGTCGAGCCCGTCGCTTCGACGGCGAAATCCCGCTGCACGCCGGAAGACGGTGGAGGGGCATTCACAAACGTGATCGACTCACTCGCCTGAACCCACTCCGGTCTCGCATCTTCCTGAGGGGCAACTTTTTTCAGATGGGGAGAAGCCGCCTCGACGACAGGACCTGCTCCCGAAGAAGCCGATTCCCATCCATCGCGACGCGACAACTCAATAACCACGCCGGATGGTTCCTCACCCAACGGTAACGGAGTCGGCGGATCGATTGGAGCTTTCCCCTTCTCCTTGTTCCAATTTTGTTTCTTTTCAGACGGACGATGCGTCTGAGCTTCGACTTCACCAGTGCTCCAATTCGACTCTGAATCTCTCGATGGCGCCTCACTAGGCTTTACGGAGAGCGGAGGCGCCGCGGCCACCTTGAACAGTGTGACGGGTGCTTCAGGATGCTCTGCGGAAACCGGCTCAGGCACAGGTGGCGCTTCCGGAATCACCGCCTCAGACTCCGGTGTCGCAAAAGACAGGGGTGCAACCGGTTTAGATTCACGAGCGGGTTCGACCGACTCTGGCAGCGAAGGCGTCGGAAGGTCTATCCTGAAGGAGCTTGGGGCGTCACTCGAAACAGTCGGCGACTCCTCTGGTAGCGAGGACACTTCGGAAAGAAGAACCGGCTTTGACCATGAGAGATCGGATTCGGTGATCGCAGGTGTTCCTGCCATCGATTCACTCACGGTCGAAGGATGAGCCGATGGCAACGGCTCAGGATCGCTGAATGTGCGGGGCTGTTCTGGAGTCGATGCCATGGGCGGGGAGGAGAACGCGGAATCCGGTACGGACTCCCGTCGAACTGAGTCGACATCCTCTGCATTCTGTACCACCGCATCCGACATGGAGCCTGTGGCTGGCGAACTCAACGACAACGTTCCTGGGGAAAACTTCAATGCGTCGTCGAAGACGGTGTCCCATGAAAATGGAACCGTCGACGAGGAATCAGCGGCGGACGGGGTCGGGACTTCAGACTCTGGACCTACCGCGGGGATCGTTGACGGCTCCATCCCAAAGATCGACTCGCTAGGCTCCGTCAGATCTGGCACAGGAACCAGGCTCGACAGTTGATCCGAGATTACCTCAGGCTCAGTGGGAGTGGTCGGGGCAAGCGCGGATTCACCGCCCAATAGGGGTGCTTGTTCCGATTGAGCTAAGGGAACCGTCGACAGAGCCGCTTCCTCAATCCTGATCGTGGAGTTCTCTATCTGCTCCCAAGGCATGGGGGAAGATAGGACCGGCGATTCGACCGAAGGGGTGCTGTCTCTCCCGACATCCGCTGAGCGCTCATTTGAAGAGATAGAAGTACGTTCCTCCTCCATAACAGACGAACGGTCGACAATCGGATCCCCCACATCCTCATCACAATGTCCATTCGATGAACACAACGGCACAGCCAATCCCTGATCGAGACGATTGGCCTCCTGGATCGGCCCAGCAGATTCGGACGGAGAAATCTCCAGTTCCTGTGAAACCAAACCGACCGGCGCCTGGTCTATCAAAACATCTGAAGGATCGAGCGATTCGAAGATAGGATTCGTCGACGTGGGTGGAAGAGTCTCCTGATTCTTGGAAGCCTCCTCGAACTGCTCCCACGGCATGACATCAGAAGACGCGCTCGACTCTTCCGTCGAAACAAGGATTTCGCCTTGAGGGTGCGAGGCATCGACGGCCAATGACGTCACTGCGGCAGGAGCCGGCGGGTGAGGGACAAGGAGATCGCCTGTCTGTATGTCGAAGAGAGAGTCAAATTGAAAGGCCACAGGGCTTACCGGTGCCAGCTCTCTTACTTTGGCATAAAGCTGAGAAGGTTTCGTGGGGTTTTCAGAGTCTGGGTCCTCGATAAGAATCTCGATAGCCTTGCCCAATTCGGCCACCGCAGCCATGACATCCCCCTTTTCCTCGTACACATAGGCCAAGAGTTCGAGGAATGGGACGCAACGGGGTCCGGCAGCCAAGTACTCGCGTAACAGGGATTCGGCCAGCCATAAGTCTTGTCGCTCGATTGCCTCCTTGGCGAGGGACTCAAATGCTTGCCGAGCCGTGACAAGGCTGCCTAGTCGTAGATGTAGTGTGGCAAAGAGCCGTCGGGCTTCCGTGTTGTGAGGATCAAGAACGAGCAGCTCTTTCAGCACAGCAGACGACCGGCCGTACTTGCCGGTGTTCATGTGGGTGATGGCTTCTTCGAGAAGCGCGCTTTTCTTGCTATAGCCGACAACGCCCCGGTTCTGCACTCGGGCGATAGTCTTTTTATCAGTTTTTTGAAAGGGTTTCTTATCAGTCCGCACGTTACAACCTTAGCAGATCGTCGAAAGATACAACGTGCTTCCCCTGGCCAGTTTGCACCAGGTTTCGTTTCCACTCGACCTTTAAAATCTTGAGGGGGAGGCAAGCTGGATTGGGAAGGCAATCCTAGTGCCATTCTGGCCTTCACCGTAGATTGAAACACCGTTGATTATTAAGGTGTTGGGCGCAACGTCTTCTCCATTTTCCTCGGTTCTTTTCAAGAATGAACAAGCCTGTCAAGAATCGCCGTGCGAGAGCCTGTTCGCGGAGGGACTATGAGAAAACTCCAAGCAAATGGGCCGGTCTTTTCTGTGAGAGTCCCAACACACGAACCAATGTTGAGCAGGCAAGGGGTATCCCTAACCAGGCTTGAAAAACTATGAGGCCTATGCGCTTGATTCCCCTCACCGCATTCTTAATCCGAGAAACGGCAGTTGAAACTCACGTTCAAGCGTAAGATACGGAACCGACAGGTTTTTTTCAACTGCTCCGCCGTTCACCAAAACGGTGAATTCATCAATAGCGTCAAATGGTTGACATATATTGCGATTGCTCGTTCGCGACTACCTCAACTGCCGTTTTCAGGGTTAATAGCCTGGGCCAATGGCTGATTACCCGCGGAACGTGGTCGAATTTCGCGATTGGTTCGCCACGGAGTCGGCCTGTCGCAAATACTTGGCTCGGTTGGGCCCCAGGGTCTGTGCGGCCAAGATTGCGCCGGCACTACGGTGTGGCCCATGAAGAGACCGTTCTACCGTTGTGCCCACTACGGCTACAACTTTACAGTGACTGCCTGCACGCTCTTCGCCGACCCCCACAAACCGCTGCGCCTCTGGGTTGAGGCCATCTGGTATGTGACCAACCAGAAATCGGGGGTCAGTGCGTTGGGGTTGCAGCGCGCCTTGGGCTTGGGCAGTTATCGAACCGCTTGGAGTTGGCTGCACAAACTGCGGCAGGCGATGGTGCGGCCCGGTCGAGCCTGTTTGGCCGGTGTGGTCGAAGTGGACGAGACCTCTATCGGCGGCCCCAAGCCGGGCAAGCGCGGGCGTGGGGCCAACGGCAAGAGCTTGGTGTTGATTGCAGCTCAAGCGGACGGGCGCAAGATCGGTCGCATCCGCTTGGCACGGGTGGCGGATGCCTCGGCCAAGAGTCTGCGTCCGGCAATGGCGCATGCGGTGGAGCCGGGCACACAGATCCAGACGGATGATGTGGAAAGGCGACGCGGGATTGAAGGATGTGGGGTGTGAACATCGGGTCGTACGTCCGACTGCCGACTTGGGCGAGAACTTGTTGCCGCGGGCGAATCGGATTGCCGCATTGCTGACGCGGTGATTGCTGGGCACTCATCAGGGTGCAGTCAGTCCTGATCGCCGGGACTATTATCTGGACGAATACACCCTTCGATTGAACCGCCGCACATCTCGCTCGCGAGGGTTGTTGTTCTACCGGCTCATGGAACAAGCGGTGGCTTGGGAACCCCTACGAGGTCAGGACCTGATCTGGGGGCATCCGCTGAAGCCCACCGCTACAAATAGTGTGTAGGGGAAGCAAGTGCGTACGCCTAAAAACTATTTCGGCACTGCCGCGCGTCGATGGGCTGCATGTCTGGGGCAAAGAGAGAATGCCCTCGCAGGATGTCGAACAACCAGGCCCTACGTCCAATCGCATGAATCTGATGCTGGTCGGCGGTTACGGCAGTACCTCTCGTGCAACAGACTCGCTAGTTTGGTTGTGTCGATGACGGGCCTTATGGTACCGTCCGCTATTCCCACTTTCATGCCAACCTATTCAAGGGGATGATCGGTTTCTCCACTTACAGTGTTTGGGAGCCATGGATTTTTTCTCTTTCGGACAATCGAGATGGATGAGGCAGGCCCTGCTCATCTGTCTGCTGGCGACCCTGAATGGATTGCTGCTTCCTCTCACCCCGCGGGCTGAATCCGGAGGAAATAATTCAGGACGCGTGTCCCTCGACTTCAATGATGTTGAACTCTCTGTGTTTGTTCGCTTTATTAGTGAGTTGACCGGTAAAAATTTCGTCTTGGATGAAGTGGTCAAAAAGGCCGGGGGGAAAATCAGCGTGTATTCCCCGACCAAGGTGACGCACGATCAAGCCTACCGCATGTTTGTGGCGGCGCTCGAAGTCAGTCGTCTGGCCGTCATCACGAAAGGGAATATCAATCAAGTCGTGGCGATGGGGGAGCTTCCTCCGGAACGAGGGGCCTTCGTCTACAAACTCAAACACGCTAATGCGACCGACCTTGCCGCAGTCCTGACCAATCTCGTCGCCCGATCTCAGACCGTGATACAGACCTCACCGGGCACCAGGCCACTCTTTAGGCCCTTGAGCGAATTCGAAGCCCCCGTCCAAGTCTTTGCCGACAAGGCCACGAATTCGATCATCATCAGTTCGACAATAAACGCCTACACTCAATTGAAGTCGGTCATTCGAGACTTGGATACGCGTCGGAATCAGGTCTTTGTGGAAGCCGTCATCTTGGAAGTGCAGGTCGATCGGCTCAGACAGATCGGAAGCGACCCTATTCAGGTCATCGGTGCGGGCAGGAGTGGCTCACTGCAGGGCATCGCTGGATTCAACGTTGCGCCTGAAAGTTTATCAACCATCGCGCAGGCCATTGCAGGCGGTGCAACCGGAGGGGTGTCTGTCCTCAACACGATCAACGTGCGTGCCTTCTTGCAACTGTTGCTGAGCCTCACGGACACGAATGTCCTGTCGACCCCCCAGGTGCTCGCAGCAGACAACCAAAAGGCCAAAATCGTGGTCGGTGAAAATCGTCCGTTTCCCACCGGTCAGGCCCAGGGAATCACCGGCGGAACCCTCGTGACGATCGAGCGAAAAGATGTCGGGGTCACACTGGAAATTACCCCTCAAGTTCTGGAGAACGACCTCATCCGCTTAGAAATCAAACAGGAGATTACCGCGATCGCGGAAAATGTCGCGCAAACGATCGGGAGCGGGACGGCCAGCATCCCGGTCGGACCCACCACGACCAAACGGTCGATGGAGACGACCACCATCGCAAAAGACCAGCAGACAATCGTCATCGGCGGACTTGTACGGGATAACATCATCCTCAGCGAGCGGAAAGTTCCGCTCTTGGGCGATATTCCATTCCTCGGTTGGCTGTTCAAATTCCAAAGCCGAGCGGTCGAGAAACTCAACCTGCTCGTATTCCTGACCCCAACCCTCGTCAGGGATGAGGTAGACATGAAGGAGTTGAATGCCCGTAAAGCAGCGGAGTTGAGAACACTGCAGCGCCAAAATCGAATTGAGGAGCCCACGAAGCTCAAACAAGATGTCATAGAAAAACTCGAACTCCAGGATGGAATTCCCCTCCCCCTTCCGAATACCGTAGATCCATCCGCTCCGCTTCAGCCACCCGTGCAGCCTGAGTAATCTCTAATCGATCGTGTCACTCGTGTCGACGATCGCTCGCGCCGCCCACAAGTGCCGCATCCACATGTTTTCCAAAGACAGGACTTTTTTACAATGGCGTGCTCGTTCGTTTCATCGCCTCTCTCCTCGATGGCTCTCGTTCTCTCATCGAACGACAAGCACGGCGCAGGCCGCGTGCTGCACCACTCGCGTCGACACGCTTCCGATGAGAAACCGAGCGATGGCGCCCAGCCCCTTGGCTCCCATCACGATGAGATCGGCATGCTGTTTGGCGGCTGCCTTCATGACCTCTTCGGCTGGATTTCCAAGGTAACACAGCGGCTCGGCAGTAAATCCCGCTTTGATCAGCTTCTGCACGCTCTGTTCGAGTAATGTCTTGCTGGCTTCCTTCAGCCCTGGATACATGACCAACGGCAGCACATGGAGCACATTCACGTGAATCGGCACGCGCCCGCCCTTGCCCATCGAACGATCCGGCTGAAACTTGGTCAGTATAAACTTCAGGGCCTTGGCCGAGGCATCCGATCCATCAGCCGCCAAAGTAATCCGCCGCACTGACGCCGCCTCACCCTTGATCACAAGCACCGGGCAGGTCGCATGATGGATAAGATTCGTCGAGACGCTGCCGAACATGAAGCGGTCGAGGGCGTCGAGGCCCTGACTCCCCACCACCAGAAGCCCATTCCGTTTCGGCGCCCATTTCAAGATCGTCGGGGCGACCGGTCCTTGCTCTTTCCGGACGGTGCCTTTGAGTTTCAGCGACACCAACTGCTGTGTGGCCTCCTTGATGGTTTTAGCCGAACGCGCTCCCATACGCTGTACTTCTTCCTGAATGTATCGCTCGTTGCCGGCCATCACCGGCTGCGCCAACAACGGCGCGCGAAGCGCGGCGACATCCAGCACATGCAACGCCGTGACCGTGGGCGGCTCGACAAGCGGCAACTTGGCCGCCCAGTTCAGTGCCCATCCTCCATACTTCGATCCATCCGTCGCCACAAGCACATTCATGATGCGCGTCCTTTCATTTGACCTTCCACCACCTTCAAACCGGCAAGCTGAAACCGGCTGCGAAATGCCTCTGGAGACAGCCCCGCGAGAGTCGCGTAGCGGCTCAGCATCACTGAATCCTGGAAGTCCTCGTCAGACAGCCGGATCATATACTGGCGCGCAATCTGATACGACTGCGCCGTAATATCGACCATCCGAACTTTCGCCCGGCCGCTGACGGGATCCACCATCTCCTTGAACGGGATCGGCACACACTGTCCATTTTGAATCGACACCATGGCCGCCGTGCCTCCATCGAGCAGGAACTGCGCGGCACAATAGCCGAGGTCGCGAGTGTATTCCATATCGAACGGAATCGGATCCGCGCAGCGTAATTCATACCCCACATTCTTCGCGACAATCGACGTGGCCAATCCCAACGCTTTCATGCCCTTCGTCACTTCACGCCGGAGCACATCGCCGATATCCACCTCTGCTAATCGCAGGTGGCCATGTTCATCGCGCGCGACATGGTCCAATCCACCCAGGTCTTGCGAGTCGAGCATCTCGATCAGTCCTTCTGCCAACACGACCACTCCATCGGTGCGTCCGCCGCTAAGCCGCTTGATCATCGTCCCAATCACGAGGTCCACCAGCCGCTGAAGCCTCACGGGCCGTTCCGAAAATTCCTCTGGAATGACGGTGAGGGTGGCGCCGACGGCCTTGCCGATTCCGAGGGCCAAATGGCCGGCCTTGCGCCCCATGGTCACGGCGAAATACCAGCGCGATGTGGTGTGGGCATCCACCATGAGATTCTTGACGATCTCGACGGCGACATGCCTGGCCGTTTGAAAACCGAAGGTCGAAATACCGGCGGGAAGATCGAGGTCATTGTCGATGGTCTTCGGCACATGCACGATATGAATGAGCCCGGCCGCCTGTTCTTCCAGCTTCAGCGATGAGAAAGCCGTATCGTCTCCTCCGATCGTCACCAGACGTGTAATCCCCAGACTCACCAAAGAGGAAAGCACGCGGGCGAGAGACTCCGGCTTCTTCGTCGGGTTCGCCCGCGAGGTCCCCAGATAAGACCCGCCTCGAAAATGAATGCGACTGACTTCTTCGATGGAAAGAGAACGCACCCGACTCGTACTTCCTTCCATGAGCCACTTGAAACCGTCGATGATCCCAATGACGTCGCATCCGGCGAGAATACTGCGGATCGTGACCGCGCTGATGACACTGTTGATCCCCGGCGCCGGCCCGCCTCCGACTAAAATACCGACGGTCGCACGAGAAGCATTCATGGTGTGAGGACTCCTGTGATCTGATGTGAATTTCACAAATACACCGTCCAATAGACCAACACAACGAGGAGGGTCCCGCCAAAGATGTTGCCGATCATGACCAGCGCAAGATTGCTGAGCACATCAACGGACAGGAGTGGCGCCGAGATCTCTATGGTACGCGCCACGGCGATCGGAAGAAAGTACATGTTGGCGATGAAATGTTCAAACCCGCAAGCGACGAACGCGGTGATCGGAAAGACAATAGGAAGAATCTTATCGGTCACCGTCCGCGCTCCCATGCACAACTAAACGGCCAAACAGACTAGGTTCTGTCGACATTTACTTGAGCCATACGTCACTGGCCGCGAGCTGGACGAACGACAGGAAGGAGCGCGCGGTCTTGTCGTACCGAGTTGCCACCAAACGGAAATGCTTGAGGTACCCACACACCCGTTCCACCAGATTGCGCTCCCACTGATCCTCCCGTAAATACGTTGTATAGTCCATGAGAACCTCCTTGGTGAGGAGATGCTCGCGTAATTTTCGCTACATGTCGTCAGAGCCTAGTCGAGCCCCACATGGGCTCTCAGCTTGTTGTAATCGAATGATGCCAAGCCCACGCGCCTGACACCGGGGTCGTGGCGCTCCATATCGGCAATCAAGGCGGCAACCTGCTCGCGTCCGGCTGCCGACGTGGCCACGTGACGCGGCATCTGATTCCCCAGCGATGGGCAAGCCCGTTCCGCCCAGGCTAAGTAGAGGTTCTCTAAGAATCCGTTCAAGAGAGCCAGATCTTCCTCCGCCGAAACGGTCAAGGTCAAAGGCTCTGCAACGGCCAACTCAGATTCCTTGAGCTTTCGAGGCGGCGGCGCGCAGGTTTCGCCGCGGAAATGAAGAGAGAATCCGAACATTGCCGCCAGCTTGTGTTTGACCGCATCGAGCCGCTCTCGCGAATCGCACTCCAGCCACAACTGGGTCGCCGTAAGGATCAGTCTTACGACCACCGCTGATTCACGGGCGCCGAATACCCCTCGCTGCACGAAATGCTGCGCATCCTTAGACGTGGGAGCTCCACCCTTGGAAGCAACCACCGCTTCTCGCTCGAACCCTTCAAGGCCTGCGAACACGTCACTCATATGTCCATACTCGCAATGATCGTAGAGGGCCAAGGCATACAGATAGGGCTGCCCGCTTTCTGCCACATAGTGAATACTCTGTACCGCGTCGACGAGCGCGGCAATTCGCATGCGCGCGAAGCTCCACAGCAGCACATGCCCGTAGCGCTTGACGAATTCCGTCCAATCGCCGAGTGTGAAGGATCCAGCGGAAATTTCCACCTGCCGCCGATAATCGAGCGTGGCATTCAGGAGCCCCTTTCCATCCTCGTTGGATAACACAAGGGCAGCGCCGGCGATGATCGCTCGCTCCCACTCCACATCGCCTGGCTCGCGGATCAGCCGCGCGAGAAGCACCTGTCCTGGCAGCAGTTCCTTGCGGAAGGGTCCGTTGGGCACGCGATAGACCCGCGCATCTCCTAGCGAGCGGAAGACCAGACGCTGGGTCGGTTCGTCGACCGACAGAAATTCGACCAGATCGAGATAGGAATGTTTCAGCGGGTCCAACCACTCTCGCTCTTCTTGCGGGATATGCTCCGTGATGACGTCACGCAACTGCTCGATCAAGGTCAGCTGCCCATCATGCGGATAGAAGTCGGCGTAGAGGATGAGGTCAGCCAACTCTGTTTCCTGCGGCAGCGGAAACAACAGCGCCCCCGCCCCACCCTCACGATAGGGCTGGAGGGCGAGGCTCAATGCGATCTGCCGCTGAGCAGCCACCCTCGGCTCCGATGAAAGGAGGTCCAACCGAGCGAGCAACGCGTCGAGCGAAGGAACCAGAGGGACCCAGAGGCCGGCCGTCGTTTCACTCGCGAGCTTCATGAATTTCCTCATTCACGATGGCCTCGGCATCGAGCCAGTCCTCAAGATCGTGGCCGTCTCGATAACCCCTCTCTTGCCATAGTTCGAACGCCTTGTTCGAAATCCGAGCCCGCATCCCTTCCGGCAGCTCGATCGATTGTGGCGATGCCGCCAAGGGGTTCCGCATGGAGGTTTTCAGTTTCTTTGTGCGTGGTGTTGCGCGTGCCATCACTGACTCCTTGGCTCATTATGGATTTTTGAAGACATGTCGTCCGGAACCGTCTGGCGATGGCCTGGTCCAAACTTTTGGCTCCGCACCGCGACGACAGGACAGCGGGCTTTTCGCAAGACGGCCTCTGCCACGCTACCGGACAGAGCGTGCGAGATCCCGCGGCGCCCATGCGTACCCATCACGATGAGGTCGCAAGGCAGGGTCTGGGCAGAATCTATAATTGAATCGGACGGAAAGCCGCCTCGCAACTGAACGTCCACCGCGACGTCAGAATGCCGGTGGGAGGACGCTAACTCCTCCAGTCGCTTTGTCCAGCTCGCGCGCAGATCTTCGCGGGTCCTGATATGGCCGAGGTCAAAGTCCAAACCATACGACACCGGCTCCAGCACATGCAGGAGCATCACAGACGCCTTCGCCTGCTGCGCCACCTCGACGGCATACCCCAAGGCATCGAGGGAACAATCGGAAAAATCGACCGGTACGAGGATGCGCTCCAGCGTGACAGGTCGTGACAGGGAGTTCTCACCCTCGTTGTCCGCCGGCTCCATTCGCACCGTCAGCACCGGGCAGGGAGCTCCGCGAATGACCCGTTCGGCAGTACTGCCTAACAGGATGTGCGCAAGGCCGGTCTTGCCTCTCGTTCCTACGACGATAAGATCTGAATCTTCCGCCCGTGCCGCGGTCATCACCTCTTCACTCGGGATCCCCGTAGCCACTCTGGTCGTGACTGCAATGCCCCGCCGCTCCGCACGGCCTTTGAGGTCGATGAGCTGCGACGATGCCGTCTTGAGCAGATCGCCCAGATATTGCTGATTGACGGGATAATCGGGATTGAGCCCCGGTGGAAACTCCGCGACGCTGAGCACCGTCAAGGATGCCTTCCACGAACAGGCCAATGCACAGGCATAGTCTTCTGCACGCCGAGCCCACCGTGAAAAATCAGTGGCAAACAAAATTCTCTTGATCAAGGATTCCCTCCTGTATCTCGTCGTTCGTGAAGCGTCGTTCGTCTCTCATCCCTGAAAAGAGCCTATGGCCTATAACCAATAGCATATGGTTCGGAATGAAGAGAGGGAGAATCTTTGCTGCCGGCTATACGCCATACGCTCTTCTCTCCACGAGATACGCTTCACGAGGAACGCTTCACGTTTTCTAGACCGCCTCCGTGCTGAGCAGGAGCAGCTCCCCGTTCATGTTCGGATGGATCGAGCACCGGAACTCATGCCGACCAGGCCGCGACATGTTGAACCGAATGGCCGCATCCCGTTTAGGATCGAGATACACGCCGCCTAGGCCTCGGCCATAGACGATCACCCCATCCTTCTCGATCTGAGTCGGAAGGCCTTCGAACATGGTTGAGCCAAAGTCGTGCCGTTCGGCATCTTCATTCTTGACCTTAATCACCGTAGGGAATCCAAGACGGAGCACTCCCTGCTTCGTCACGAACTTCGAATCCTTGATTGTGACCTCGACGACTTGCTCCGACTGCGAAAACACCGGCACTGGCGTCTCCCACCAAAACCCACAGGTGACGGCCAGCACAAGAACCCATCCCCACTTTCGTTCCGTTTGAATAATCACGTACACCTCCCTCCGCAGAATGTTTAATAAATCCACCACTGGCGTACTCGAAACCCGTGAAGCGTATCTCGTGAAGCGTCGTTCGTTTCCGGATTCGGACGCTTCACGTTTCACGAACGACGCGGGCTGGTGGTAACGGAACAGTCAACACCGGACAGCCGGCGGTCCGCACCACCTTTTCCGCCGTACTGCCGAAAAATATCTTGTCCACGCTCCCTGAGCGTCCGCCATAACTCCCCATCACCACCAGATCCACTTTTTCCAGTCGGGCCGTCTTCGCGATCTCCACAAACGGCGCGCCTTCCAATACGGTCCGCGTCACGGTCACGCCCTTGGTCGACGTCGATTCGAGTAATCGCCGCACATTGAGTCGCGCATGATGACGCAGCCGCCGCTTCTGGCCCTGTGCGTCTGAGGGCACCGCCAATAGCCCCAGTTGATTGAAGGTCGCCAGGGCGCTCGTGTCGATCACATGCAACAGCAGCAGTTGGGCTTGAAATGTCTGGGCAAGGGTCAACGCAACACGGAAGGCTTCTTCCGAACAAGGAGAAAAATCCACCGGCACAAGGATCTTCGTAAAGAGCGTCTCAGCCATGTCATCTCCTCAATGATTGCCCCATTCCCTCTTATCAGCAAAGCCGGTGCCACCGATCTGAGCTGAAGGTTCATCGCTAGTCGCATAGTGGAAACAAAGACTTGCCTTCTCTTGTCAGGCTATACGCCATACGCCATCAGCTCTTTGAATTTTGAGCGGGGAGTCCTGCTACAGTTTGCTTTTTCACTCTGTGGCAGAAGGCGACAGAAGACGTGATGCGTGACGCGTGAGGCGTGAGGGGACAGATCGGGCAAAGGTCTTTGCTCCCCACCCCTTACCCCTCACCCTTCACGCCTCACCCGCCTGTGCAGACAACGGCATTGGACTTGCTGAGATCTTGGCATGAGAAAGGACATGCCGACACATGACAAGAAATCGATGGCTGCTCTTAGGGGCGGTGTTGCCGGCACTCGCGGTCGGACTCTACATCCTATTTTGCCCGGCGGAATGTCATTAACCAGCATGCTTCATGAGGGTTCGTTTCGTACGTAATTGCTCGAAAGCTCGTTCCTCGTGAAGCTGATCTCGTTAAAGCGTTTCAGGTTACAGGTTTCTTGTTTCAAGTTTTCGGAGAAATGGTTCCGCACAACATGAAACCAGAAACCAGCAACCCCATTCCCTAACCACCGACGCTTCACGAGTAATGCGGACGAGGAAGCAGCACCCATGGCTACAGCAGTGGATTTGATGACGACCGCTGTACCGCAAACTCGCGAGGACAGTACGGCAGCCGACGCGATGGAGTTGTTACGGAGTCGGACATGGGCAGAAGTCGGGCATCTGTACTTGGTAGACAGCGCATCGCGGCTGGCCGGACAAGTTCCTATCGAACGGCTCCTCGCGGCCCCTCCGAATGTCAGGCTGAACACGTTACGCGGGGATCCGCCCTTGATCGTCCGGGCCGGCGACAATGCGGAAACCGTGGCTCTCCTCGCCGTGGAGCGGCACGATGCCGACGTGGCAGTGCTCGACGAGCCTGGTCGATTCATGGGGGCCATCCCTATCGGGCAGTTGCTAGCGATACTGCATGAAGAACATGTGGACGACATTCTGCGCATGGGAGGGCTGGCTACCTTCCATCCTGTACCGCCGGCTATGGGGGGAACCGCCCATATCGTTCGGGCACGTCTGCCTTGGCTCTTGATCGGATTGGTGGGAGGGTTCTTGGCCGGTGGTATCGCATCGTTGTTCGAAGCCTCGATGAAAGACAACATCGCCTTGGCCTTCTTTTTGCCGCTGGTCGTGTATATGGCCGACGCCGTTGGAACCCAAACCGAAACAGTCCTCGTTCGCGCACTGGCCTATGGGAAAGTGTCGCTTGCTACTCAACTGCTACAGGAAGGCACGGTCGGTCTCTTCATCGGCGCAGTCGTGGGGCTCTCCGCCGGAGTCTGCTTGCTGGCCTGGGGCGGGACACAATCGATCGCCGTGACGCTCGCAGTCACGCTCGCCTTGACCACAGTGATCGCGACGCTTGTCGCCAGCCTGTTACCGATTGGACTGAGCCGAGTGGGCGTCGATCCAGCGCTCGCGAGCGGCCCGGTGGCTACTGTGGTGCAAGATATCCTCAGTGTGGCGGTGTATTTGGGAATCGCTACGCTGATCTTGTGAAGGTAGGACAATCAGGATCTAGCAGGCTGCGGAAAAACTAGATTTATGCACGGGGCGCCGTTGAAATCTTTCAGGTGGAACTGGCGCTCAAATAGCCCAGGATGCTCAAAAAGGCCGTCCAGCAAGGCCGCAGCGAGCGAAGACCGGAGGCGTACCCTCTGGGGTACGTTGAGGACCTGAACGATGCGAGAACGATGCTGGTGGACTTTTTCAGCATCCTGGTAGAGGACGACAATGGCCTCATCGACAGAACCGCATGATCTACAAGAGGTAGCGATCCGGTCCGGTCGCGTCAGACTGGATGGCCATCTGGGCATTCCTCTGTCGCCGTTCGGAGTAGTGGTGTTCGCCCACGGAAGCGGCAGCGGGCGTTTCAGTCCGCGCAACAATGTCGTCGCCCGGCATCTCCAGCAAGGAAGGGTGGCCACGCTCCTGATCGATCTGCTGACGCCGGATGAAGCTGAGGACCGCCGCAAGGTGTTCGACATCGACCTGCTGGCAGATCGGGTTCTGTCGGCCAAGGCCTGGCTCGAACAGGACGATCGGACGAAGGGATTGGGCATCGGCTATTTCGGCGCCAGTACCGGAGCGGGCGCAGCCCTGCAGGCGGCAGCCCGCGATCCCTCGTCGATTCGTGCTGTCGTGTCGCGGGGCGGCAGACCGGATCTGGCCGAGGCCTATCTGCCGTCGGTGACCGTGCCGACGCTGCTGATAGTCGGAGGAGAGGACGAGCCCGTGATCGAGATGAATCGAGCAGCCTACCGAATGCTTTCCTGCCCTAAACGTCTGGTGATCGTGCCACGTGCCACTCATCTCTTCGAAGAACCAGGCACACTTGAACAGGTCGCAGAGCATGCACTCATCTGGTTTCAACAACACTTTCATCCTGCCGCGCACGATGGCGCAGGTACGCAAACAAAGGAGCCACTTCGATGAACACCCTACTCGCGGTCGACGGGTCGGATAATGCCTATGAAGCAGTTCACATCATGAAATACCTAGCCCGTGCAGAGCAGCTCTCGCTGCTTCATGCGCTGGATGTCCCCAGGCCTGCGTTCCCTGAGATGATACCGGAAGCAGCGGAAGGGCTGTATCAGACGCTTGAGCAGAGCATGCAGGAAGACGGCGAGCGACTGCTCAATCGGGTTGAGTCCCTCCTTCCGCTGCACGCAGGCCCCACGACGAGATATATTCGAGGCGGGTCTCCGGCAGGCGTGATCCTGTCGATGGCTGAGGAGCAGAAAGCCGATCTCATCGTGATGGGAGCGCGGGGTCTTGGCCCTGTAAAAGAACGGCTGCTCGGCAGCGTGTCGCACCGCATCCTCACCCTGGCCCCTTGCGCCACGTTGATCGTGAACGGCCCGGTCAAGGCCATGAAACAGATCTTACTGCCGATCGAAGGTCCGTCTGACGCGGAAGCCGCAGTTCGTTTTCTGCAACTGAAACCGTTTCATGAAGCAGTGGAGTTGACGCTGATGACGGTCTTGCCTTGGATAGAACCCCCATGGCCGAGCGGCGCAGCAGAAGCTGCCGCTGCCGCCGCCACCGAGATGCTGGAGAAACAAGCCGAATACATCGAGGCGGTGGCAGAACGCCTGTGCGCCATAGGCTATCAGGCGCACGGAGTCGCCTTGCTCGGTACACCTGCTACCATGATCCTGCAACAAGCGACTACCCTACGATCGGATCTGATTCTGATGGGCACAAGGGGCCGGCGGGGAATCACCCGCCTCGTGCTCGGCAGTACGTCTCATGCGGTGTTGCACAAGGCTCCATGCCCGGTGCTGGCGTTTCACTCATAAGACAGGCGGGAAAGGCGAGAGAGGCAGGATAAACGGAGGTTCGAGGTCAGAAGTTCGAGGTTTTGAGAACGACGAACCCAGAACGTCGAATGGCGCCTGTCACGCACGTCTCGCCGTTCACGCGCCGCGGTCTGTGGTGCCGGCGGCGGTTTCAACATTCTGTGAGAGGCCTGCCATCATCGTTTTGAGATCGGGCGCATCAATCAGGCTCACGCCCACACCCGTGATCGAGATTACACAGTTCCTGTCTCAGCGAGATCAGTCGCTCAACCTGCCTGACGATGCTCTGGAGGGAGGCCTGAATTTTTTCGTCCTCTGTTCGCTCCAGAATCGATTCGGCCCTCCCAAATATTACATTGAGCGGGGTCCCCATCTCTTGAGCCAATTCTGAAGTCTTCGTCAGCCATGTCGTCAGGAGATGCACGACCGTTCGATGCTCGGTCTGGCGCTGTCCCTCATCGAGCGCCTGTTTGCTCAGCAAGAGGTCCAGTGCCCTCCTCGTCTCGTTCATGTCCTGCACGGCTGTCTTCACCAGCTCGTCGCGCTGTGTGAGGGATTCGCGCATCGCCAGATCAATGTCCCGAAAGACCACTTTCAACAAGGCCTTCAAAACCGTGCGATACAAGCGCGGCCTTGCTCCAAAGGCGTCGAATACCAGTGGCTGAATGGAGGTCAGAAAATGGACGATGTTCTCTACCGGCAGGCCTGAGCCGAGACCGAAGGGATCACGATCATCTGCTGCCTGTACAGCTTCTCTGCAGGCAGACCCCTCGTTCTCCCCGTTCAGAAGGGAGAGCAGATACGCTTGCTGCGACCGCTTCAACCAGGCGACCGCGAGGCCATCCGATAGCGACGAAGTCAGGTTTGAGTCGTGCCCATGGTGAGAGGACAAGGTTTCGAGAATGGGGTCGAAATAGCGGGCAACGTACGGTTCCAGCAGTGGGAGCGAAGCTTTCTCTTCCGGCGTGAGCAACATACCATCCTCCTGCCGCCCCTCTCGTTCTTCCATCGCAGTCTCCTGTTCTCCAACTTCTTCGCCACTCAACCCCTCACAGGCGAATTGCGAATCAGGGACTCGCCCTCACCGGCGAACGCCCACTCTTCTCCCACTCTCACACCATGCCCGATATACCAATCGCCTGCGAGCACGTGCCGGACGGCTTGAGACAGTTCTGCATGGAGGGAAGTTCTTTTGAGAAGATAGCCGCGGGCTCCCGCCTGGAACGCCAAGGTCACGTAGGCTGGCTCACAATGGCCCGTCAGAATGATGACCTTGCTCTGGGGAACAGTATGCTGTAGTGCACGAGTGGCCTTGAGGCCGCTCAGCTTGGGCATCGAGATATCCGTGATAATAATGTCCGGCTTCAGCCGTTGTGCCTCTTCCAGGAGCGCTTCCCCGTCTTCCACCGTCCCCACCACCTTACCCACTCCATTTTCCAATAAGCCACATAAGGCGTTCAGTATTGCTGGATGGTCGTCGGCCAGCAGTATCCTTGGTTTCTTCATGTGTTGTCGTCTCCTCTCGGGCAAGGCAACAGTTGGGAAAACATAGTCTTCTTGGAGAGTGGGAGGAACTAGGAAGAACCCTGGAGTTGAGGGAAAATCCTACTAGAGGCGACGCGTGAAACGTGAAGCGTATCTCGTGAAGCGTCGTTCGTTTCCGGATTCGGACGTTTCACGCGTCACGTTTCAGGAACGACGAAGAGATTGGCAACAACGTATTATGTTGCAATGGAAATCGTCAGGGGAGAAACAGGTCAGCAGGATGCTCGAAAAGTTCGTCCACCGACCCGTGAGAGGTAATACGTGAAAGGTAAAATGTTTCAGAACAAGAGTCTTGGTCTATCCTGCGTGTTACGTTTCACGTTTCACGCGCCGCGCTCGCCCGCATGATTCATGACGGTTCGTCGCGAAATCGCTCTTACGCGCGTGCCTGTGAAGCGTATCTCGTATCTCGCAAACAACGATATGGGCATACTCTTTCCGTCCTGCGCTTCACGCTTCACGAGATACGAGCGCCGAGGATCAGAACAGCGAATCCGCGATTGCAGCAGAAGCGCTCATGAATCATGCGGGCTAGAGGCCGGTGATGCCGTGGGTGATCGCATACTTCGTCAAGTCCGCAGTGGTATGAATGTCCAGCTGCTGCATGATGCGGAACTTATGAAACTCCACCGTTTTCACCGACACGTTGAGGATCGTCGCGATCGCCTTGGTGCCGCGGCCCTCGGCGACAAGCTGCAAGACTTCCCGCTGGCGCGGGGTGAGCGCCGTGGACACAGGCTTGCCTCGCTCGCCGCTGGATGGTTTGAGGGCCAAGTCCAGCACATCTTTCGTGAGCGACGGTGTGAGATAGTGTTGGCCTTGGAGGACCGACCGGATCGCCAGGCTGAGCTCTGAGGCTGCGGAGCGCTTGAGGAGATAGCCGGAGGCCCCGACCTGGAAGGCTTCGGTCGCATAGGTGGGACTGGCATGCATGGTGAGAAAAATCAGTTTGCTTTCCGGTACCAGGGTACGGAGTTGCCTGGCCGCATCGAGACCGTTCAAGAGCGGCATGGAGATGTCCAGGAGAATCAGGTCCGGCCGAAGCTTCTTTGCCGCCTCCACCAACGCCCGCCCGTCTTCCACCGTGCCCACCACCTCGCACTCACCCTCCACCAGCCTCTTCAGGCCGGCGAGAATCAGCGAGTGGTCATCGGCCATGAGGACACGCGGTTTCTTCATGCCCCCTCCCGAAAATGGGGAATCCAGGCACAGACATTCGTGCCCGCATTTGGCAAGGAATAGATTCGGATAAACCCGCCCAGCCCACGCATACGCTCCTCCATGCTCACCAAGCCGAGTCCTTTCACGCGAGCGTTCTTACTCTCAACCTCGAACCCCTTGCCGTTATCGCGTACCGACAAGCCGACCCCTTTGGACGAGCCTCTCAGCCTAACGGTCACGGTGGTCGCCTGGGCATGTTTGGACACATTCTGCAAACTCTCCTGCAGCACGCGAAACAGACTCGTGGCAATCTCCGTCGAGATTGTCCCGGGCACCTCGCGAGCGGTAAACCTCACGGGCAGCCCGGTCTTCTTCGTGAACTCGGCGACGTGGTCTCGTGCTGCGATCTCCAAACCGACGTGCTCGAGCAAGGACGGGTGCAACCTGTAGGCCAGATCGTGCAGGTCGTCGGAGAGTTGTACAACCTGAGAGCGGATCGCAGCGAGTTGCCGTGCCACCGACTTTGGCGAGGCGATGGGGGCCCGTTCTAGGCTCTCCAGTTCGACAACCAGAGCCGCCAATCGTTGATTGAAGTCGTCGTGCAGATCGCGCGCGATCCGCTTGCGCTCCTCTTCTTGAGCCTGGATCAGCTTTCCCGCCAGGAACTCCAACTCCTCGCGTTTTTCGCGAAGCAAGAAAATATGTTGCTCTAACAACCCCGCCATTCGGACCCGCTCCGAAATATCCGTGTGCGAAATCACAACGCTCTGCGACTCTTTCAACGGAGTCACGCGCATCAGGAACCAACGCGGAACATCGGGCAACAGGGTCTGGTACTCAGCGCTAAAACTAGGTTGGTCCCCTCTCAGTACCGCTTCAATGCCCTTGAGAATAGTGTGACGCGTCGACGTGTCGCCGGCATTGCTGCGTCCGCAGCGGTCAAGATAATTGTCCCCGATATCCCCAAAAGTGAACGCATCGTCTACGTGCCGTTGGGCGAACTCTCTCCATGCGTCGTTCGTCTTGAGGATGACCCCTTCCCTGTCCAGCACGCAGATATGGCTAGAGAGTGAGTCAAGGACCGTGCGGGTGAAGGCGTCGCTGGCCTGCAGTGTTTCTTCTGCAATCTTCCGCCAGGTGATGTCGGTGGTAATCCCGCAGAGGGCATAGGGTGTTCCGTCTCCACCGTACAAGGGAAATTTGGAGACAATACTCGTGTGGGGACCCTCGTCATGCATAGCGACTTCTTCGAATTCGAGCGGCACTCCGGCCTGGAGCGCCTTGAGATCGTTGGCGCGAAACAGGGCGGCCTGCTCAGGCGGGAAGATAGCCTCATCCGTTTTGCCCACGACTTGCTCGCGAGTCAGATGGAACGTTCGTTCGAACTGTCGATTCACATCGAGATAGCGTCCCTCGATATCTTTCAGAAACACCATCCCCGGGCTGTTATCGAGAATGGCCCGAAGTTGCGCTTCGCTTTTACGGAGTTCCCCTTCCACCCGTTTGCGGTCGGTGATGTCTTCCGAGATCCCCAGCAGATAGAGGGACGTGCCTGCCGCATCGAGAATCGGGATTTTCTTGGTATGTAGAATCCGCCGGCCCTTGTCTCTGGTCTGGATCGGCTCTTCGGGAATTTCCAGTAAGCGGCCGGACTGTAGAACCTGACGATCGATGTCGGTAAAAAAGTCCGCTTCCTCTTTCGGGAACAAATCATAATCGCTTTTGCCGATCAGGGCCTCGCGGGAATGGCCCAGCAGATCTTCGCCGGCTTTGTTGAAGCGAACGAATTTCAGATCCTTTGCATCCTTCACAAAGATCATGCTGGGCAGATTCTCTACCACGGACGCGATGAATGCTTCAGACCGCCGTAGTTCTTCCTCCCCCCGCCTGCGTGTCGTAATGTCGCGCACGAACGCGCAGTGGTATTCCTTTCCTTCGTAGGCCAGATAATTGATGCTCACCTCGACGGGAATCAACCGACCATCCTTGGCCCGATGAGATGTTTCGACCACCATGGTCCCGCGCCGCTGAGTGTCTTTCCAAAACTCCGGCCACCGGTCCGCCTGAAAATCGGGATTCAGATCGTGGACGGTCATGGCGCACAACTCGTCTTTCGAATAGCCCAGCATGAGGCTGGCAGCCTCATTCACATTCAGTATCTTGGCCTGCGGATCGATCCAGTACACGGCGTCGGCGGCCCGATCTATCGAAAACTTCGCAAGCCGCAAGGCCTCCTCCGCCCGCTTACGCTCGGTAATGTCATGGCCCAGATAGATCAGACAGGGAGTGGGCCCAAGATGGATCGGTTGGACGGAAACCATGAGCGAGCGAATTTCTCCGGACTTGGTTCGAATCGATCCTTCACGATTGTGCAGGGACCCCCGTTCCTGAAGCTCCCGGAGCACAATCGCGCGCTCCGTTGGATCGGCCCACAACCCCAACTCTAAGGTTGTACGACCAATCAGTTCCTCTCGCCCGTACCCAGTCAGGATGGTAAACGCCTCATTCACATCACAAAACCGGCCGTCATCCAGGGTACTGATCCCGACAGCGGAAGGAGTCCAGTTGAAGAGGGTTTGAAAGTGTTGTTGCGACCGGCTCAGGTCTCTGAGGAGTAGGGTTTTTGCCTGCGCCGCTCGTTTGCGATCGCTGATATCGAGCATCGCTGTCCGCCAGTGGATGATTGGCGCCGGCTCTTCGCGCACCGCGAGGCTCTCAAGATTCAGCCAGCGCGAACCGCCGCTCTTGTCCCGGAACTGCACCTCACAGGTTTGTCGCGTCCCGGTCTTCACGACCTCTTGGCAATGCCGCTGGAAGAGAGCCTGATCCTCTACTTCCACAAAGCGGGCAAGTGATTGTCCGATCAGTTCCGTCCGGTTGAGGCCCATCAGCATCCCGGCCCTCAGATTCGCCTCCATAATTTTCCCCTGCCTATCCAGCGTGAGATAGCCGGCAAGGGAAAAATCGTAGAGATCCGCATAGCGGTCACGGGCCGCTTCGATCTCCACCTGAGTCCGGCGCAGCTCCTCGTTTTGCATGTCCAGCTCAATCTGGTGTACTTGCAATTCGTGCACAAGCTGTTGCACATCCTTCATCGGCATAGCGGCGACGTCGCGGCGCGTGGCGCGCAGTCGCTCTTCCGCCTGCCGGCGGATCTCCGTCACCTTCGTAGATGTGTCAGGCTTCTTGGCCATCATATTGTCCTTCTAAGAGAGGCAGTCTCACGGCTGAAGGGGGTAAGGCCGAAGGTTGGATTCGAAGTTCCGAACACTTCAGCCTTCAGCCTCCTCCACAGCCTTTCCCTCAGGCCCCCCTCATCCTTCCATGGCAACCAGAGCTCGGCCCTGGTGCAAGGTTTCCTGAAGGATGCCCCGTCCATTAAACGCCGGCACCAGCGGTCCAGGCGGAGAATCGTCTTGTCCATGATGAAGTCCCGGAACGAGGCGCCGAGTTCGGAAGGGTTCGGCGCAGAAACCGGAGATACTGTTTTGAATTCTCAATCTGATGCACGTGACTCCAACGTCAGAGACACAGCTCTCGGCACGAACGGTTCTTCTCAGTGTCTTTCGCGCCGCAGCCACAGAATCTTCTCCTCAACATGACAGAGACCTCAGCATCGAACAGTCCTTGCACTCGCTGAAGGGCTTCGGGAACCAGAGTCTAGGTTTTTTCTGAATATCAGACAAGCAAGGAGACCGCCATTGTTCTAGCTCTAGTAATGTCTTCCTGTAGAACTAGGGGTCTTCCTAGGTTCTCTGAACCGGTCATTGCAGTATACGATTATCGGGCAGGATGCTGAACAAGTCCGCCGGCATACGAAGATCGTCACGCGTGAGACGTGAAACGTAGGATTGTCGAAGGCTCTTCCTCTGAAACCTTTCACCTTTTACATTTCACCTTTCACGAACGAAGAGGAGGGCCTTTTACTGATGAGACCGTCAAAGTGTGCGCGTATAACTTTCTCGAAAGTGCCATTTCTGCGGGAAACCAAGCGATTATTGAGCACAGACTACGCACTATTTGATGGTCGGCTCAGTAAACCCGAATTATTCATGACGGTTCGTCGCGAAATCGCTGAGCCGCGTTGCGAGAGCGGCGCGCGGAGCCTTGAGGACCTGAAGCGTACTCGTGCAGTATGTTGAAGGTCCGAGGGGCGAGCCCGCCGACCGAAGGCTTGTCGTAGCAGCGGATCGGCGATTGCAGCAGAAGTGTTCATGAATAATGCGGGTTAAGCATCCTGACGCGAATGTCGCCTCTGCGTGATTCCGTGAGATTCCAACGGTGTTGCTAGACCGAGTTTTCCCGCAGCCTGCCGGAGTCTATCGGCCCTACTGGAACAGACCATCGAGGCAGCAGGAGTTCAGAATGCATCACTCGTTTCTTGGCTAAAGATGAAGGGGGACGCTATGGAACAGGTCTGTTCGATCGAGTCGGGCATTCACCAACAACTCGGTCGGGTCGGCGCCTGCTCGCTGGATGAACTCACTGACCTCTTGCAGGGCTATTCCTGGGCTCAAGTCTTTTCCGCTGTGGATCGGATGACGCGGGAGGGCGCCGTGACCCTCAAACATCCAGGTCCGTTCCACTACCTCCTCTCGCTCGCACCGCCTCGATCGGCCGAGATACAGCAGGTGGCACCGGCCTAAGTCCGCATCGAGCACATCACCGACACAGGTTCATTTCTCAGTGAGACATTCGCGCTGTTCATTGCGTCATCCCATCCCACCCTATCGGGTTTTTTCGTGGGCGACGTCGTCACATGAAGAAGGAGTCATTGCAGTGAGTCAGGAACCTGAGGCGATCTGTGCCGGCATCGTGGTGCTGTCCTCTACTTTGCAAGTCTTGCACATGAACCGGCGAGCGCTGGTGTTGCTCAACCAGTTGCAACATACCGGACAGAGCGCCGGAGTGGAGCGGGCTCTGACTGCGCCTCTGCGCCAGCATTGCCATGACATTATTGAGACATTGCAGGCACGCCTGGGATCCAACAACTGGGAACGGTTTCAACAAAACCGCATGATCGGCGGCTCTACCAATACGATCTTACTCAAAGGGGTCGGCCTCCCTGACCAGAGGGGCCTGTCCTATTCTAGAATTGTGCTGCTGCTCTCTCCGCACAATCAAACGTCGATGCCGGAAATCAGCAGAAGGGATTCCCTGGATGAGATCTCCGAGAGCGGCACCTTCGGTGCAGACCCGCCGCGGACAATCGGCATGTAGCAGGATGCTGAAAAATCCGTCGGCGCCGGAGCCTTCCAGGAAAACTCTGCCAGTTTCTACGGAATGAAGCGATGAAGCATTCGGGCTCTCCGCCAGATTCCTCCGCAACCTCCCGCCTGAAGATTTGATGCTAGTAGATTGTTCGACCGAAACTAGGGAATTCGCCAGTTCCTCAAACGGCTGCGCGTTCTTATAATTATTTACTATGTATATGTATGCCCCATTGGTGGCCTCAGCACTTCGCCGCCTAATTATTCCTTGCCTGGCAGACGAATGAAGGAGATGGCCTAATGTCCATTGAAAAACTGTTCGCTCAGACTCCTCCTGAATCGCTTTCCGGTCCGAGGGGGAAGGGAGAGACGCGCATCGCACCGACGCTCCTCCCTGCCTGTTGCGTCTGCGGGCTCATTCGAGACGAGACGAGACTTTCCCCTGATCGTGAACACTGGGTCACGCAGCGGGCGTACCGCGAGACCCATGGGGTGAGTCCGATCGAGCTTGCGCTCACACACACCTACTGTCCGACATGTTTCGAAAAGGCCCAGGATAGGGTGCGGCAGTTCTTCCGGAAGGTCGGAACGCCGCCATGACCCCTGCTCCCCGTCTCGATCGCATCGTCCCATCGGGGAGAAGGAAACAGGCATCACGTGTAACAATCAGGGAGGTTATGCAGCATGAGTCCTCACAGCAGTTCGGATGAACTCTGGTCGATCGTCTTGGCAGGCGGTGAAGGCACAAGGCTCAGCGCACTGGTGCATCGCTGGCTGGGCCGGCCCACACCGAAGCAGTACTGTTCATTCGTCGGCACGCGTTCCATGTTCCAACACACACTGGATCGAGCTGCCAGACTGACGCCGCCGGCCCGCATGGTCACGGTGGTCGCGCGCCACCATCGCCGCGACGCGCTGGCTCAACTGGATGGCAGAAACGGCAGCACGATTCTCTTTCAGCCGGCCAACCGAGATACGGCTGCCGGTGTGTTCCTGCCCCTGACCTATATCCGCGCCAGGGCTCCGCAGGCCACCGTAGTGCTCTACCCTTCAGATCATTTCGTCTACCCAGAAGACCGGTTCCTCGAAGTCGTCAGACGTGCGGTCAGGATCGCGGTGTCGCAACCAGATCGTGTGGTGATGCTGGGCGTCCCCCCTGATCGTCTGGAACTGGACTATGGGTGGATCCAGCCTGGCCAGTCCATCGCCAATATGCCTGGTGAGCCGGTGCAGGCGGTTGACTCGTTCCTTGAAAAGCCCAGCGCAGCTCAGGCCGATGCAGCCATACGGACAGGAGCACTCTGGAACACGCTGGTATTCGCAGCCAACGTGGAGCGGCTCTGGACGCTGGGTTGGCAATGCCTGCCGGACATGATGCCATACTTTGAGCAGCTGAGTCAGGCCATCGGAAGGCCCGATGAGGGACGCGCCCTCGATGCTATTTATCGGGACATGCCGACGAAGAATTTCTCATCCGATCTGCTCCAGTGCGTCCCGGAACAACTGGCGGTTGTCGAACTGACCGGCGTGCTCTGGAGCGACTGGGGCAAGCCGGAGCGTATTACCGAAACCCTTCGGCGGATCGACCGACGACCGGCCTTCCCTTTGACTTGCCTCGATCGTCCGTTCCTCCCCTCCCGATGACTGCCCGAAGAGTGGGCTACCCATGACGGTCTAATCCAAGGAAAAACCAGATATGAAGTCGGCCAATATTCGTGCAACACAATCAGTCCGAAACGCACCAACACTCCGGCAGAACTCCACAGAGCCGCTGGCCCAGAAACCTCACACACCGCCGCTGTTGCCCTGCGAGGACCTGCGCGTTCCGATCGCCAAGCGGGCCTACGCTCTCTACGGTGAGCGGGGTTACCACCATGGGTCTGCGCTCGACGATTGGCTCGAGGCAGAGCGGGAGATTCTCAGTCAGTTCCCGCCGGTCTGATGGAGTCATCCAATATCCTGATGGCTTCCATCAGACTCACGGCAGAGTGAGCCTGAGCCCTATTCATCCAACAGGTTGATGATCCCATGGCAGACGCGACGAAGGAGAAAGAACGCAACGCCTTGCCCACTCAGAAGCCCACCGAGATCATGCCACGCGCCTACGGGATGGAGCGGTAGTTCGACCGGATGGTCGAGGAGTGTTGGAGGCGACCCTTCCCGATCCTCCTGCGGCGGAGCGGACGGGTATTCTCGTTATGAACGGTCCTTTGGTTCATTCACAATGGCGGTGGCTCTGCCCTGTGACATGAAGGCCGATCAGGTGAAGGCCTCCTTTACGAACGGGGTCCTGGAGGTCCACATGCCCAAAACCGAAGAGGCCAAGAAGAAAGCCGTCACCGTCACGATCGATTAGGGTCGAGACCGTCGATAGAAGGTTGTTGCAAGCTCTTGCCGCCGGCCGGGCGAGCAACGATGAGGGTCTCATTCCTCATCCCCTTCAAACCTATGCGAAGGTTCGTCGTGTATTCGGCTCGTTGGTGCGCGCCAGTTATCGAGTCGAGGTGATCGGCGCCGAGCGCCTGCCCGCGACCGGGCCTGTGGTGGTCGCACCGAATCATGACTCGGTGCTCGACCCGATCATCCTCGGGGCGGCAGTCCAGCGGGAACTGCGTTTTGTCGCGAAGGCGGAACTCTGGCGTTCCCGGCTGCTCGCGTGGATGCTCGACGGGCTTGGCGCGATCCCGATTGAGCGTGGCCGTAGTGACTACCTCGCTGCGGCGCTGGTGCTGCAGGCGCTCGCGGCAGGAGAGGCGGTTGTGATCTTCCCGCAGGGCGCCGTCCGCAGCGACCGTGCGTGGAAGCGGGGTGCCGCGCACGCAGCGCTCATGACCGGCGCGCCGCTAGTGCCGGTCAGACTCATCGGCACAGCACGGGACCTCTCGAGGGGCAGAATCGGCTTCCCGCAGTTGCGTGTCATCATCGGAGAGCCGATCGACGTCGCGAGAGCCGCGGAAGAACCGATCGCGGCGACGGAGCTGACCGAGCGGTTACGCCTTGCCGTCGCAGCGCTGGCCTAGCCCGCATTATTCATGACGGTTCGTCGCGAAATCGCTGAGCCGCGTCGCGAGACCGGCGCGCGGAGCCGTGAGGCCCCGAGGCGTACTCGTGCAGTACGTCGAGGGTCCGAGGGGCGAGCCCGCCGGCCGAAGGCTTGTCATAGCAGCGGATCGACGATTACAGCAGAAGCGTTCATGAATCATGCGGGCTGGCCCGACGCTCATCGATATTAAGCGATTTCGATGAGGGTGGGCTCCATACTTTCACGTAGGAAATCCAGAATCCGATTCTCGGCCCAGTAGGGATCTTCACCGTTGCGCGTCCATTGAAAGAACCCGCAATGGCCTCCGTGGCGAGGCGCAATCACCCGGATCATCCGATGGCGCAGAATCAGCGGCACCGTAAACATGGAGTAGGGAATAAAGGGATCGTCTTGTGCCGTGAGGATGAGGGTGGGGACGGCGATGGTATCGAGCACACGGCATGCGCCTGAGCGATCGTAGTAGTCGGCGCCACTGGCGTAGCCTCCGTCCGAGGCTGTGTAGCGGTCGTCGAATTCGCTGAGGCTGGGAATGCGGTCAAGTCCTGTGAGATCCCACTTGCCGGGAAAGAGCACCGCTTTCCGTCGTATACGCCTTTTGATCTGGGTCAAGAAATGAAGGTGATAGACCCAGTTGCGAGGTGCTTCCAAGGCTTTGGCGCATTGCGTCGGATCGATGGTCGGACAGACCGCGATCGCGCCGGCCAACGCGGCTTCTGACGAGCCGGCTTCTCCGGCTGCTTTCAGAACGAGATTCCCTCCCAACGAATAGCCGACAAGCCAGATGCGAGTGAGTCCATCCACGCGCGCCAACTCATGGACGATGGCTCGGTAGTCCTGGCTCAAGCCGCTGTTGTAGAGCGTCGGCGTCAGGTGCTCGGTCCCTCCGCAAGTACGTTGGTTCAACCGGACGACATTGAATCCTGCACGATAGGCCTTGGCAGCAATGCCGCGCATATAGTGAGACTCGCTGGAGCCTTCAAGTCCGTGCACGAGCACCACGGTCTGGCATGCGGTGCGGTGTGGCTGCCAGTGGCAGAAGCCGAGCAATTGGGTATGAGACTCGGTGGTGAAGAGCCGCGACTCGGTCGGGACTCCGGCAAGAAGCGCCCGGCGAGGCCAACGGCCTGGGAGCACGGTCATGAAATGTGGATTGCGGAGCAAGGCTCCTGGTGTAAACTCTCGCCGGTCGTAAGCCATAGGGGCCATCATACCGAAAAGAGAGTGAAGAACTCCATGGCTCCTCAAGACTTGCGGGACCTGCGAGAAAGGCGGGACAAGCCAGACGGGAGAGGGTTCGATGTTGACGTTCGAAGTTTTTAGAACCACAAACTTCACGGCGCTCTTTTCGCGCTAGACCTGCCCTCTAACGATGACAGAGCGCCTCGCAGGCTGCTCAAAAAGGCCGTCCAGCAAGGCCGCAGCCAGCGACCAAAGATTGATCTTTCCAAGCTTGCTCGTTCTCTCTTCAGGGATGGGGGCTGATTGATCTTCCACTGCGCGCAACCTTCGCACCCGCCCACCCACTGGCACGTCGAGACGCGCCAGTGGCCCAAGCGAGGCCCTTCCGAATTTCTCCAATTTTTCCTAAGGGGGAGCAGGCAGACTGTCTTTCACTGCGCGCATTGAGGGAGCACATTCTGATTGTGCGGCCTCAGCGAGCAAGAAGGATGGTCTGGCTGCTCCCCTCCCACCCTTCGGAGGCCGCGCGTTGCGCGAGCACAGAAGATCATCAGGCTCCATCCCCTCCCCTTTTTCAGCAGCCTGCTAGAGGAATTTCGCTTTGACCAGGTTGCAGATCAGACGGGCTGCGTCGCCTGAGGGAGTGGTGGTACTGTCGATTCGGAGATCCGGGTTGGCCGGCGCTTCGTAGGGCGATTGGAGGCCAGGAACCGTCAGAGATTCTCCCCGCTGGCCCTTTCGATAGGTCCCTTTCCTGTCTCGCTCCATGCAGGTCGCGAGAGGACATTCCACGGAGACCTCGATGAACCGGGGGATCACAGACTTCGCAAAGTCCCGATAGACCCGGCGGCTCGCTGTCGCATCGAAGACCACGGTCACACCATGGGCCACGAGCTTTTGTCCGGTAAATGCCAAGGCGCGATAGAAGAGATCCCGCTCCGCTTCTGAATAGGTCGGCGTCGGTGTGATAATCCGCCGGACCTCATCGGACTCCAACACCTCGACTGTCAACCCGAGTCCTTCGAGTTGCGGCTTCAGGGCAGAGACGATCGTACTCTTGCCCGAGGCCGGCAGGCCGGTGATCCACATGGCGAAGGCCAAGCTGTGATGCGTGATCGGTGATGGGTGATCGGAAATGAATGGCTCTTTCATCCTATTCACTCATCACCGATCACGCATCACTCAATACCTTCACTCCCGACAATATTCGTTCACGTGAGAAGGATCGAAGCGCGGCGCATCGAGCACATGTTCGATAAACTGGAAGATGGTCCGGCGCACCGTGACCGGCAGTGTGGGATACCACACAGGACTCGCCAAGACCAACCCTCGAAACGCAAAGAACGGGGCCGCTGCCCCCGCCACGTCGTTATCCTCGCTCGCTTCCATGTAGGTCTCCCAGAACAATCGGAAGAGGACTTCGAGAGGCCCCCGTAAATCGCCCCAACGACAAAGCGAAAAAAAGAAGTAGTTGATCGTCATTGAAGTCACATCGTCCGCCGGTTCCCCCCACTCCCCTCGTGACCGGTCGAGCACTGAAAAATCTGTTCCTTTCCGGAACAAGACATTCCAGGGATGAAAATCTCCATGGACTTGCGACAGACGCCGGCCCTCCCCGTGCAAGCGCCAGCGCCACCGGTTGCAGGCCTCTTCAACCCCGCGCAAGAGATCTGCCGTGATGAACTCGTCGCGGTCCGGGTAACTGTCGGTCAGCCCCATAATGCATTCGCCGTGGCCGATCAACTCCCGAAGTCGACGCCGATAGAGGGCGGGATCGCGCAACTTTCTGGCATGGATCTGCGCCAGGTAGCGTGCCAGGGCCATCGTCCGCTCTCGATCCTGTTTCCGAAGCCTTCCGCCTTTGGCCAATCGCTCCAGATCGACATGATAGCCGGCTCCCTCTGTCCACTGGGTCAGGACAAAAAATTCACGCGCCTCGGCCACCGAGATCAGCTGCCGATCGTCGGTAAAGGCCCCAACGTCAAGCGCCTGTACGTGACGCGGCAGCCGGCCATAGGAGTCATAGTCCCAGAGGATCGCCTGCGCCCGATCCGCAGGGTGTTCATGGCCGAAGGGCCCCGGCTTCATGGTCTCCAGCACCGCCGACTGAATCTTCTGCCCGACCTGAAACGTCAACTTGATCGGCGTGCCATAGCCATATTGTTTGAGGGTGCCCTTCGAACTTTCTTTTCCGATAACCCCATAGGTCAGCAAGGTCGCTGCGGGGCCGAACCGACCGCGAAGGTATCGTTCCAGAGACTCTTTCTTGAGCGTGGGCATCGCAATGAAGACAAGCAATTCATGTTCCGCCACATAGGATTAGGTTCAAGGCACAAGGCAGAGCCCAGCAGAAGATCTATTCAACCATTCGCCTCAACGGGAACTGGCGCATTGAGCTTCACTGCCTAGATCCCCACTGGGGGAAAATGCGCCACTTCGCATCCAATCGCGCAGCGAGAGGCCAGGGTCGAGAGGGAAAACTCTCAACCCCATAGCCACTTGTGCCATACCTCTCGCCTTCGGAATGTGCGGCACATCGCTTGCTGATATCAACCAACAGCAGGCTGAGATCAACGCCAAAGGAGGCCGTATGGAACTGGCAATTGAAAGTCGAAACATCGAGATGACCCCCCGCTGGAAAAATGAGATTGAATCCCGCATGGCAGACCTCCAGGAGAGGCATCACGATCTGATTCATGGACGAGTCACCCTGACGAAAAATCTCCACCACAAAAAACTGGCCAACGTCGCCGAGGCGCTCATCGTCGTCACGCTCCCTGGCCGCCAGACCAAGACGGCCCGCAAGGAAGACAAGACCTTCGAGGAGGCCATCAGAACCGCCTTCGACACCATCGCCATCGAACTCCGCAAGCACCGCGAGAAGCGGGGCCACACCGAGGTACGCACGGCTCCGATCCCGCCATTGCGAGGCGTAATCTGCAAACTGTTCCCAATAGAGGGCTACGGCTTCATCCTCAAGGAGGGCGGCGGCGAGGTGTATTTTCACAAACATGCGCTGCAGGGTCTCACATTCGATGAATTGAGTGACGGCACGGATGTCGCCTTCAACGTTGAAGAGGGCAAGAAAGGTCCTCAGGCGACGACGGTTCATCGCCCGTCCTCCATCGCCCCATAACAGGATGCTGAAAAATTTTGCTGGTCTGTCTTGTTCATGTGGTCTGTTTAGTCTGTCTCGATTATTTGCTTGAACCAGATAGACCGGATGACCAAACAGACCGGGCTGGCGCCACACAAGCGGATCGAAGTTCTCGCGTGCCAACATGCTTTTCCGCAACCGACTAGGAGGGTACTTCATGCCTATGTACGACTATAACTGTCTGGACTGCGGGAAGGAATCGTTGGTGGTCTTGACCCTGAAGCAACATGAAACGACGACCGTGACATGCCCGAAATGCGGCAGCACCAAGATGCAGCAACTGTATTCGCCGTTTGTGGCCCACACGACCAAGAAAAGCTAGCAGGATGCTGAAACAGCCTGCCAGCGTCGTTCTCGCATCGTTCAGACCCTCAACGTACCCCAGAGGGTACGCCTCGGCCCTTCACTCGCTGCGGCCTTGCTGGACAGCCTGTTTGAGCATCCTGCAGGAATATTTCTTATGGTCGATGACAAGTGGACGTTTCAATGTTGGACATACCGCCATGGATTTTCCGAATGATGCTGGGAGGCAATCATGCAGCTGAGCCATCGTGACCTGATACCGACCATCGTCCTCGTCATCGTCGTTGCCGGATTAATGAGTCTGTCATTCCATTCGTTTGTCGAGGCAGGAGACTATCCGGCTGATACCGCGCGCGGAAAAGGCGTGTATGAGCGTCATTGCCAAACCTGCCATGGTGTCGGAGGTTGGGGAGATGGACCGGACGCCCAGGCCCTCAAGGTGACGCCGGCCAATTTTCATCGTTTCTCCTCTTTCCTGAAATCCGACGAAGAACTGTTGCGGACCATTGAATTCGGGGTCGTCTTCAGCCCCATGCATTCATGGCGCGGCCAACTGACGGACGGAGAGATGCAGGATGTGGTGTCTTATGTACGTCTGTTGTCCCAGCAGGGACGGTAATAGGATACTGAAAACCCGTGAAGCGTATCTCGTTCAAGCGTTTCAGGTTTCGAGTTTCTAGTTTCAAGTTTTCGGAGGTTGTTTCTAGTAACATGAAACCTGAAACTAGAAACCAGCAACTTTATTCCCGAACGACGTTTCACGAACGACGAAGACGGCCTTGAGAGGCATCCTGCGGGGATGCTCCCCCGTTATACCGTCTCAACGCCATGAGTTCACAAAGAGAAGAAGTGTATGTCGGCGATGCCTTGCTGATCGTCGATGTCCAGAATGACTTTCTCCCCGGCGGAGCATTAGGAGTCAAAGGAGGCGACGAAATCGTCCCAGTCTTGCGCGGGTACATGGATCGTTTCCAATCACGCGGCCTACCTATTTTTTTGTCACAAGACTGGCATCCCCCCAACCATTGTTCCTTTCGTGAGCAAGGCGGGCCCTGGCCGATCCATTGCGTGGCTGGATCGACCGGCGCGCTGCCGCCACCTTCGTTCCCCATCCCGAATACGGTCACCATCATTCAAAAGGCGACCCTGCCCGACAAGGAAGCCTATTCAGCATTCCAAGATACGTCCCTACACGAGCATTTGCAGGCTGCGAACATTGGACGACTCTTCATCGGCGGGCTCGCAACGGACTATTGCGTCATCAGCACAGTCAAAGATGCGCGGGTGCTCGGCTACCACGTCTGCTTGCTGACCGATGCCATCAGGGCCGTCAATGTGTCATGGGAAGATGGGCGCAAGGCGGAGGAGACCATGATTCGATTAGGAGCGATCCCGACCCGTCTGGAAAGTCTCGTTGCATGAATCCAAGCTCCAGTATTCTTCTGACCGACCTCTATCAACTCACCATGGTGGAGACCTACGTCGCGCAAGGCATGATGGACAGCGCCGTCTTTGAGTTTTCCGTGAGGAGACTACCCACCCAACGTAGCTTCTTGATGGCCGCAGGCCTAGAGCAAGTCCTCGACTTCTTGGAACAGCTACGCGTCAGCCAAGCTGAGCTGAAATGGCTTGAACAGACCGGACGATTCAGCCAATCGTGCCTGGACTATCTGGAACATCTGCGGTTCTCCGGCGACGTGCATGCTATGCAGGAAGGAACGGTGTTTTTCCCTCATGAGCCGATTCTTCGCGTGACCGCTCCCCTCCCCCAAGCGCAGCTCGTCGAAACCAGGATCATGAACCTGCTCAACTTTCAGACGCTCATCGCCTCGAAAGCGGCGCGATCGGTCTTAGCCGCCGGTGGGAAACCGCTCATCGATTTTGGATTGCGCCGGGCACACGGCGCTGAGGCAGGCCTGCTCGCCGCGCGAGCCAGCTATCTGGCCGGCTTTGCCGGAACTTCGACGGTCCTCGCCGGTATGGCCTACGACATTCCGATCTACGGCACCATGGCCCATTCCTTTGTGCAGGCCCACAGAGACGAGACGACCGCCTTCGAGCATTTCGCTCTGGCGCAGCCGGAGAACACAGTCCTCTTGATCGATACCTACGACACGGAGGCGGCAGCACACAAAGTGGTGGCGCTGGCTCCGAGCTTGAAACAGCAGGGCATCATGGTGAAGGCGGTACGGCTCGATAGCGGAGACCTGGCAGACCATGCGCGAAAAGTCCGGCGCATCTTGGATGGGGGGGGCTTGCCACAAACCCAGATCATGGCGAGCGGCAATCTGGACGAATACCAACTGCGGAGGCTGATCGCCGACGGAGCACCGATCGACAGCTTTGCCGTCGGCACCGCTATGACCACATCGGCCGATGCCCCATCGCTCGACTGTGCCTACAAACTTCAAGAGTATGCGGGCCGACCCTGCCGGAAGCGATCGGAAGGGAAAGCCACTTGGCCTGGCCGCAAACAGGTCTACCGACAGTATACCCACGATGGACGATTCGATTATGATGTCGTGACTACTCTTCACGATCACCACCCCGGCGAACCTCTCTTGCACCCCGTGATGGCTGAGGGCCGCCGCCTCATTTCTAATCGAAAATTGACGGAACTGCGTGAACGGGCCGCCACACAGTTGGCGCTGTTGCCCAATTTGCTTCGAAGTCTTGAGGGCGATCACCCCTATGACGTTCGGATCTCGCAACCTCTTCACGATCTTGCGCGCGCCGTAGACCAATGTGTGTAATACTCGTCCTCACACGATCGAAGAATATTTATCAAGGAGACACGCATGAATCGAACCTATGCCGGAGTCTATGCCGTCCACAGTCTGTTGATCGCGGTGATGGCCATCAGCGTACCGACCATCGCCCAGGCAGCGGAGCCAAGTCAGGCAGACAGTCACTCCACTCGCTGTGAGAGCCAGTACAAAAAGAAAGCCGTTCCGCCCAAGGGGCTGCAAGCAATCGTGGAATCGCATGGACAGTGGCTCGATCACCGGGAGAAGCCGGAATATCAGCGCGCAGACCTGTGCCAAGCAGACCTGCGCAAGGCCAAACTTGCCGGAGCCAACCTGGAACGGGCACGTTTGGAAGGGGCCGTCCTCCGCGAGGCGAATCTGTCCAAAAGTAATTTCTCACAAGCGAGTCTCGCAGGAGCCGATCTCACGAGAGCCGTCTTGGAAGATAGCAACCTGACGGGAGCCGATCTCCGTCATGCCCGCTTGTCGCACGCCCATTTGTTTCATGCGATAGGCGATGAAGCGGCACTCTACGACGCCATCCTGACGGGGGCGCAACTGCGCGAATCCACCTTCGAGCGAGCCCACTTTGAGGGAGCGGACCTCGCCTCAGCAGACCTGACCGACGCCAACTTCATCGACACCTATTTCTACGGCGCCAACCTCCATCGAACCACATTGACCAGAACAGATCTGATGGGGGCCGACCTTCGCCGAACCGTCTTGACCAAAGCCAGCGCGCACCAGACAAATCTGCAAGGCGCCCTGCTCGATGGAGCGCAACTGCAAGGCGCTCGTCTGGTCAAAGCGGATATGGAAGGCGCCTATCTGGACGAAGCCAATCTGACCGGGGCCAGCCTGCAAGACGCGCTGCTTCGCGGAGCCGATCTCCGCTTTACGAATCTGCAATCAGTGGGCTTTCAGCGGGCCGATCTGGAGGGGGTCAACTTCGAGGGAGCGCGTCTCGTGAAGACCAATCTACAGTCCGCCAACCTCAGGATGGCGATCTTCTACCATGCGAATCTCGACCAAGCGGATTTCCGGGATGCGCGGCTCCCTCACGCGGTGCTGATCGGTGCACGAGGAACAGGCACGATCTTCACCAAAGCCGACCTGAGCGGTATCTATGCGCCGAAGGCCTCGCTCCAGCGCGCACAGTTCAACGAAGCGATCTTGGAATCAGCCAGTCTCGTCGCAGCCGACCTGAGAGGCTCCAACTTCAGCCATGCCACCTTCACGGAGGCCAACCTCCAAGAAGCCAACCTCCAAGGCGCCACGTTTTCCGAAGCCGATCTCACCGGCACGCGACTCGACGCGGCAGATCTACGGCGGGCAATCTTGCATGGAGCCAACCTGTCTTTGGTCTCAGGCTTGACGCAAGCCCAGCTCGATACGGCCTGTATCGACGAACAGACGAAGCTGCCGTCTGATCTCAATCGCCCGGCGCCGTGCGTGGAGGTAAGTAAAAAAACACCGCGCCGGTAGCGGAAGGTTCAGGCTGAGGTTACGGTTGACGGAACGAGCACAAGAAGGAACACATGATTCCGGGAACCATCTCGATGTCTAAGAGAACAGCTATGCGCAGTCAACTCAAACAGATCGCTCTTGCGGGAATACTCTTGTTCTCCGCCATCCTGATGCAGGGCTGCTCAGTCCTGGCTTGGGTGGGCATCATATGCGCTGATGTGGCTCTTTGCAGCGACGTTGAGTTCGAGTCCTTTGAACAGGCGTGGGTGGCACCGTCAGAGGCGCGACAGCAGGTTCCTCTCAAGCACATTGCCGTGGCTCCCTTTGTCGGGGATCTACGCATGGCTGACTGGTGGGCGACCGTGCTCGGACAAGTAAGCGATCGTCACGTGATCGGTCCGGCTGAGGTAGCCGGCCATCTCCCCACGAATGTGCTGACACAATTGACCCAGAGCACCACCGACCAGGACGACATCGCACTGGAGACACAAATTAGGCGGGATATTCAGGCGGATGCTGTGCTCTTCGGAAGAGTAGTGAGCAAACCGCCGCAGAAAGCATTTTGGGGATCGAAGGAACGATATCCGAAGAGATTGTACCTACGACTGGTCAGTGCGGAAGGGACAGTCTTGTGGAAGGCTGAGCTCCCTTTCGCAGTGGTGAAGGGAACAAAGGACATCGATGAAGAAATAGTCAAACGAGTTCTCCTGACCCATGTCAGAACACATGCGAAGGAACTGGGATGGACCGAACTGGGACTGGTAGCCGTGGACAGGGGACCATGACTCTGACCTAGGGCCTGTGTCTTAAATGCTCCTTTCGTCAAAGGCAGTCGAACCTCTGTCATGATCCACTGAACTTGTTCAAACATATTCGGCAACGTTCCCAAAGAAATCGAGCATGGAGAATGGCTCTAGGAGCCCTTAGTCGCCTCTGTGTGCCGTGAAGAACTGAAACGAAAACGAAGAGAAACCGGGCGGGAACATCATCGCGGAGCCATAGCCCAAGAAGTGGGCGATGAAGTCTACTGTCCACAAAACCTGCACGAATTCCGGTCCTCAAGTCCTCGAAATTCCAGCCTGCCAAAACGAGCCCATTGATGTCCCTCAATCAAAGACTAAAGGACAGGTCTAGTCGCAGGAGCAGCGGTTTAGGAAAGCGTTTTCACGATCCTACTCCAGCCCACTCAGGCTCATTCAGGCCAAGTCTAGCCAAGAGTTACGCGAAACCAGAACTTTGGCTGGAGTAGGCATGAATGAGCTGGAGTAAGGTGGGCTTGAGCACGAAATGAGCACAGTCACCTTGTGATGGCCCTTGACTAATCAAGTTTAGTTGATATATACGTGACCATGGTTGCGTTATCTGTCTCACTCAAAAAGTCTGTCACATTGTTTCATGCCTTATCCGACGAGACGCGGTTAGCATTGCTTGAACGGTTAAAAGATGGGGAACAATGCGTCTGTGAGCTGACAGATGCAATGAAGGCCACACAGTCTCGGTTATCATTTCATCTCAAGGTACTTAAGGAAGCCGGGCTCATTCGGGATCGCCGGGAGGGACGTTGGATGTACTACTCGATCGATCCAGATGCGATTGAGGAACTCGAAACGGTGGTAGATACGTTGAAGCAGGTGGCGAAGTCAGCAGTTTCAGCCAATCGGTGCTGCTGATTTTTTTGACTCTAATGAATCAACATTTCTTGATGGGAGGGGCGTATGACTGATCAACACGAGTTAAAGGAAGAGATCAAGGCTCGGTATGGGAAAGCCGCGATACAATCCCAGCAAAAGGAACAGCGTTCGTGTTGTGGAGCCGGGTCTGTCCTGACGAACGGGCAGCTAGACCCTATCACCGGCAATTTGTACGGAGATGGCCAGACGGCAGTCCTGCCAGAAGAGGCGGTTCGGGCATCGCTCGGCTGTGGCAATCCGACCGCATTAGCACAAATTTCGACGGGCGAGACAGTCTTGGATTTGGGGTCGGGCGGTGGAATCGATGTGTTGCTTTCGGCAAAACGCGTTGGGCCCACCGGCAAGGTGTATGGGCTGGACATGACCGACGAAATGTTGGAACTGGCCAGAGCCAACCAAGCCAAGGCCGGTGTCACACATGTCGAGTTTCTCAAGGGCGATATCGAACACATTCCATTGCCGGATAATTCGATTGACCTGATCATCTCCAACTGCGTCATCAATCTGTCGCCGGATAAGGATCGGGTATTCGCTGAAGCGTTCCGGGTGCTGAAACCGGGTGGGCGGTTTGCGGTGTCGGATATCGTGATCCGAGGCGACATGCCGAAGGAAATTCGACAGAGCATCGAATTGTGGGCTGGTTGCATAGCTGGAGCATTGGAGGAGACCGAATACAAGAGGAAACTCAGACAGGCTGGTTTCGAGCAGGTGTCCATAGAAGCAACGCGCGCCTATACGGCCCAAGATGCTCGGGACCTCTTCAATGGGACGGGCGTTGACGTTGAGGCGATCGCCCCCCTTGTCGATGGTAAGTTCGTGAGTGGATTCGTTCGAGCTTCCAAGCCAGTGGCGAGCCAAGCGGCTTGTTGTGCCACAAGTTGTTGCACATGAACCAATCGTGAAATAGCGGATTCTTTTTCTCTGTACCGGAAACTCTGCGCGTAGCCAGATAGCAGAAGCCCTACTCGGCCTCATTGCGGGTGACCACTTTGAGGCCGAAAGTGCCGGGACCCGTCCCGTTGGCCTAAATCCTATGACGGTAGAGTCCATGCGTGAAATCGGCATTGATGTCCGAAACTATCGATCGAAGAATCTCGAGGAATTTGTCGGGCAGTCCTTCAACTACATCATCACGGTTTGCGATCGAGCCAAAGAGTCCTGTCCGGTCTTTCCTGGCGCGGTCAATATTCGACATTGGTCGTTTGATGATCCCGCCGCAGCCCCATTGGAAACCCGGCTAGAAGTCTTCCGGCGGGTACGGGATGAAATTGCCAATCGGTTGTGCCGGTTTGTAATTGAAGAGATGCGATTCACCCCTGCCGCGTTGCAGTGCTATTGTTGCAGTGGTCAACTCCAGCCTGACTCTGTTCGATAATCTTTGCGACGGCATAACCCGCATGATTCATGACGGTTCGTCGCCCTTCGACAAAGCTCAGGGTCCCGAGCACAGTCGAGGGACGAAATAGCCTGAACGCGCGTTCCTCGTGAAGCGCATCTCGTGTAAGTGTTTCGAGTTTCATGTTTCTGGTTTCAAGTTGTGTGAGTCGGATTGGTGAAATTCAGAGGTCGAACCTGAAACTTGGAACCTGAAACTAGAAACTCCACTTCCGGACGAACGACGTTTCACGCGCAAGTACAGCGGATCGGCCTGTCTGCGTGCGGGCATGCACAGGCAGACGATTGCAGCAGACGTGTTCATGAATCATGCAGGCTCGGTCCTGAATCCGCTCCTCGATCAGAAGGGTTTCGCCCTGTAACCACCGGGTTCGCTCTCGTCATTGCTCCTGTTTCGCATTTCCCGTTCGACTTCCACACGGCGCCACTCTGCCGCGATCATTCGGTCGAGTTCTGCAATATGCTTCTCGGCGAACGCGTTGACCGCCTGCCGTTCGTCTGTCAGCCAGTGCCTCAGCGATTCCTTCTTGACCCGCCATGCGTCCGCAAGCCCGAATTCACCAGAGACCACGCCGATGCTGTCGATGCCGATCCGGACTCCACTTATTTTGCGATCGTCATGTGGAAATCGCGACACAATCTCTTTCAAGACCACGTAGGTAGATGTCTCGCCAGGATAGTTCTGGAGAACCGCTAGGGAGAAATCTGCCTCCGTATCGCCGCCGGCTTTGACGAGCGCGGCGAGCGCGGCAGCAAATTCCGGGGTGCAATGGGGAAGCGCTCTGCTGAGCAGGCTCCCCCCTCGAAACCGGAATTGCTCCCGGTTTTGAGCGAACCACAACAGGCCCTTGCTGATGGCGAGTTGCGGGTCTTTCGAGAGTGCCTGTTCAAGTTCTTGGAACTCAAGCGGCCCCGCTTCGAACTGCTCGTCGTCGCCGTCCTCGGACTTCCTGGCGAGCCGAGTGGTCAGCACTTCGTCGAGTCGCTGCTGCTCAGCCTCTCTGATTCGAACAAAAGCCAGCCCGGCGGTTTCCTCACTCACCCACTGCACATCAGCCCCCTCAATCATCAGCGGCCACTCCAAGCCGGGCACATAGATGCGCAGTTCTAACGAGAGGCCGGGCAACATGAGGAGCGGGCTTTCCAGTCGGCACCCGCCCCTTGAGAGATCGAGTATGAGGCCTGCTCCCTCGGGCTCGGTGGGGCCTGACACCGTGGTGCGAAATTGCACCAGGAAGCGAGGCGTAGCGCGCCGATCCTCTATCTTCATGTCCATGACCGATCGACTCCCCACCTTGTGCGTCTCACGCGACCTCACGACTTGATAGCCACGACGCGCCGACTCTCCTTCATTTCGTGAGAGGTACATTAGGAGAGTACACAATCAATATCAACTCACTGTGGCTCCCCTGAACTGTTCCTTTTGTTGAAGCCCTCAGATGCTGTCCCTGTTGCATCGGCGATGCCATCAGAATCATGTGTTTTTGAATAGGCTCAAGGATAGGCCAAATTGCATGAGAAATCGACCGGTACTTGTTGGCATTCTGGGGTAGGATTTTGACATAGGTGAGCAATTCAACACGGCTGGTTTCAAGGGGAGGGTTTCTAGATGATTACCGGTCGTAAAACGGTCGTATAACAGAACACTTTTCCGCTCACACACTCTCTCTCAATCTCACGCCTTCAATGGTTGCACGTCGTTGACTTTCTGGGCCAAAGACAATGAAACCCGCCTCATCATTGAAGGTCCTGAAACGGCCCCAAATCAAATCCCGCCTTTGGCAGCATAGTCATTTAGGTCAGTTGATGTCCCGGTGCCTGACCGATGATGTGAACTCGCGGCCCACGAGGGAGCGGAATCAGCTTGTCGCCCTCCACATCGCCGCCGAGCACCCACTCGAATGGTCGCTCGATTTAGGCAGCCGTTGCTTTTGGGTCCGCAAGATTTCGCCCGATGACCTCATGCACCCCACCAGCCACCAGATGCTGGACCACGTTGTACAGGATGATTGTGACCATGACTTGTGGGTACGAGCCAAGCACAAGAGAGGCCAGGACCAGCCCAGTCCCGTTGTTATTCATCCCCAGTCCGTACATGAGCGAGACCCGGTCAGCCTGGTCGACCTTGAACAGACGGCTCAGCCCATATCCGGAGGCAAAGGCCGTGATACAGAGACCCGTGGTGATCCCCAACGTCACAGACAAAAAATCAAAATCGCGGTCCGCTACCGCCTGAGGAAGGGAGACCGATCCATTCGAGTAGTTCAAGAGCAATAACACGACGGCATTGATGAGTTTGATAAACGGCATGACGGATGTGAGCCTGGCTTCAGGAACGGCAAATCGCACAGCAATACCCAGCACCGATGGCAACACAATCCAGAGGCCCAAGAACGCTCCGGATCCGTGGGCGGCGAGGTCCTGCAGCACCGCCTCATACTCCTCCGACGCCATCTCCCCAAATACCTGCAGCGCCACAGGCGTGATGAGCGGGCTCAGCACGGTGGAGGCGAGGACCAAGCCTAAGCTCAGCGCCAAATTTCCATTGGAGTTCTGCGCCCAGGCCGTAGACGCGCCGGCAATCGGCATGGCGGCGACCAACGCGAGGCCGACGAGGATATGCTGGGCTTCGTCCGGCTCATACCACAGCCGCATAACCAGGGTGACGCCAAAAATATAGATCATGGGGATGATCAGATTGGCCGCGAGTCCGGCCAACATCACCCGGCTTTTTTTGCACGAGAGATGTTAAGTGCGACGTCTTCACTCCCAATCCAGCGTTAAACATGAGCGTGGCGAGGAGGAGCAGGAGCAACGAGACGTGGATTGTGGTCTGGAAAATGTGAACGTCGCCCACGTTCACGTTCCTGATCCATAAACCGGCCTCCGGAAAGACGGCGGCGACGGCGTAGGCGCCGATCAAGAACCAAAGCAAATGATGGTGGATGAATTGCGACAGAGCGAGGAGTGTGAATCTGCGATTTTCCATAGCTATGTGTTTTGGACCAGTCCCAGCCCGCATGATTCATGAACACTTCTGCTGCAATCGCCGATCCGCTGTGTTTGCGCGTGAAACGTCGTTCGTGAAGCGTATTTCGTTCCGGAGCCGGACGCTTCATGTTTCGCACCTGATTCCAGCGCTTCACGCTTCACGAGATACGCCCTTCGACGGGCTCAGGGCGTCCCGAGCCTGTCGAGGGACGCTTCACTCTCTGCTGCGCTTCACGAGGAACGCGCGTTCAGGCTATTTCGTCCCTCGACTGTGCTCGGAACCCTGAGCTTTGTCGAAGGGCGGCGAACCGTCATGAACAATGCGGGTGAGTCGCCTTCAGGTGCCAGGGTTTAACAGAATGCTGAAAAGTTTGCCAGCCTGAGAAGACCGTTATGTGGTCTGTCTCGTTTGTTTGGTTTGTTTGGGTCACGCAACAACACAAACCAGATAGACCAGATGAACCAGACACACCACATACGAAGAAGACGGCCATTTTCAGCATCCTGCGAGCCGTTCATGCGCCAATGCCCTTTGCAAGCTCACAGCAGGATTTTTGAGCATCAATTGAGTTTTCCACACCCAGCTCACCATGGATTGACAAAGAGTAATATGGTGAATATAATTCACAGTTACGCATTTAAATGATCTAAATTCATAAATAGTGAATTAAATTCATGCACCAGGAGAACAAAATTCATACGGTTCCATATAGGTGGCTATATTTCATAAACAGTGAACTAAACATCACAGATAATTGAATGGGTGATCAAGTGTTCAGCACAACTGATTTCCGTGGAAGGCCTGTTCCAGAGCCAATTAAACCAGTTGGCTATGCTGCCCTCATAGACCGCTACACCTTGAAGTTGCCGCTCCCTCAACGATTGAGTGCCATCGCTGAACGACACCAGCCAGTTTCTACGAATGAGTGGCAGCTTCTCAGTCCAAGGCATGAACCAGCAGACACACTCTTTGGGCATCTTGAATTTGCCATCAAGTGGGAAGGCATCGACTTAAGTGTGCTGGCCGCACTATTCAAAATCATAGACGATCAGGAAATCGCCAAGATTATTCGGTCTGAGCCGACTGGCGCTTATACCAGACGAATTTGGTATCTGCATGAATGGCTCACAGGCCGACAGTTGGACCTTCCAAACCCAGGGAAGGTTCGGGCTGTGCCGATCATCAACATCGAAAAGCAATTCGCGATGGAAGAGGGTATTCCATCACCTCGCCATAAAGTTGTAGACAACCTGCCAGGCACTCGGGCTTTTTGCCCGATGGTCCGTAGAACTCCCCTGTTAGACCAGTTTATTGGCAAACAGCTGCATGAACGCGCGCGTGAAATCGTCGGTCGCACGCATGCCGATGTGATCAGACGCGCCGCAGCCTTCCTTCTCCTGAGCGACAGCAAGGCCTCTTTTCAGATTGAAGGAGAACACCCGTCGGCACAAAGGATGGAACGATGGGGGAAAGTGATCGGTCAAGCAGGGTCCCATTCTCTCAGCATCGCTGAATTGGAACGGCTGCAGAGGATCGTGATCGGCGATGCCCGGATGGTGCATCTCGGGCTGCGGACTGAGGGAGGCTTTGTGGGAATGCATGATCGTGGAACACAAACGCCCATCCCTGACCATGTGAGCGCGCGTCCCGAGGACCTACACAGCCTTGTTACGGGCATCATTGCATTCGATGAACGCTCCATAAAAGGCAGGATCGATCCGGTCGTTGCTGCGGCCTCGATCGCATTTGGGTTTGTGTACGTTCATCCGTTCGAGGACGGGAATGGAAGACTACATCGGTGGCTGATTCATCATGTGCTTGCGAGAGCTGGGTATCATCCACCCAACGTGGTGTTCCCGGTTAGCGCAGCGATATACCGCGAGACGGAGCGATATCGGGAAGCCCTGGAATCCTATTCGCGGCCGTTACTAGACTGTATAGACTGGGAGGCGACACCGTCCGGCAACGTCCAGGTAAACAATGATACGGCGGACTACTATCGCTATTTTGACGCAACGGCCCATGCGGAATTTCTCTATGCCTCTGTCGAACACACCATCGATCGAGATTTACCTGAGGAGATCGCCTATCTCTGTGCCTATGATGAATTTTCTCATGGTGTTCAGGCTATCCTCGACATGTCGAATCAACAGGTCGCGCTCCTTCATACGTTTTTGAAACAAGGGAAGGGACACTTTTCGGAGCGCGCAAGGTCGAAGGAATTTGCGTCGCTCACCGCCGAGGAGATCCTTCAAGTCGAGGATCTCTATGCAAAAACCTTCAATACACTGGCTCATTATGCGTAGTCACGCACAATGCCACTGAGCTTTCCGCGGCCTGACGGCAAAGAAAAAACGAAGGTATCCGGGTGAATGTCGAGACGGGGAAGCCGCTGAAGTCCGCTGTCTATAAAACCTGCAAGAGTTCCTGCCCGCAAGCCCTCGAATTTCCAGCCTGTCAAAACAGGCCTTTGGTGTCCTTAAATCAGTTGTTGATGGACCGCAACCTCTCCTATGTTCACTTGGAGGATACAAGTAAGGCGAGAATGCTTTGACAATTCCAAGTATTCTCATCTTGCACCGCTTGCCAGCCGTCATTGTAATTCCTAACCTTTTGCGCAGATGCAGGTTCAAACGATTTCCTATATGTTACTGGAACGAAAACCGGGGTGCTCAACGCCACTCAAGCGGCGTGTCGGAACCCCTGTTATTGCCCAATCCCAAGCCTTAGCTTGATGGCTGCAAACGTTCTCCCTCTCGATTTTCTCTAGTGTTCGGCGTATTCTCTTTTTCCCAAAGCCTACCCGATTGGGCCGAACCGAGTGCAGGGCTGTCAACAAAATGGGCCACCCCATGGCCATTGCCAAGGACTTGATGAACTCTGTGAGGTCGAAGCTCCAGGACCGAAGAAGGCAGTGAGCACCAGATAAAATGGGAGCAGATGCTAACGGAGGATACGTAATGTACAAGATCAATCGCGTCAAGATCAGAGGATTTCGAAGGTTGAGAGAGATCGATCTGATCGTCAAGCCATTCATGGTGCTGATCGGCGCTAATGGGGTCGGGAAGACATCTTTGCTGGACGCATTCGCTCTTCTTTCTGCCTCGGCCTCCGGGAAATTGAATAGCGCGTTGTCGGACCTTGGAGGCCTTTCCAGCCTTTTGACGCGAGGCAAGTCGGAAGAGCTTTCACTGTTGGTTTACATGGAGGTTCCGGGGTATCAACCCCTGGAGTACGAAGTCCACCTGGGACCGAAGGGCACCGGCCATTCCATCTCTAGAGAAGTCTTATCGCAGATGCAGGAGGGGCATACAGGCCCCTTCAAACATATCGATTCATCAGACAGGGATGTCCGTTACTACGAGATTGACAAGAACAAGCTTGTCCGTCCTAACTGGGAACACAACCCAATGGAAACCTCCCTTTCGCAAGTTCCAAAGATGTTCCGGCAACCAGAGGAACTGCGGCGCATTCTAGCTACCGCCACTCAGTATCACGTTCTGGACGTCGGCCCTCGTGCTCCGGTCAAACTACCACAGCAGATGAAGCCCGCCTTGCTTCCCGGCTCCGACGGTGGAGACCTTGTGCCGTACCTGTACTATCTGCGAGAAAGCGACAAGGACCGATTTGCGGCCGTCGTGGATACGTTGAAGGTGGCCTTCCGCGATTTTGAGGCGCTCAGTTTTCCTCCGGTGGCCGCGGGCATGTTGGCGATGACCTGGAAGGACAAGAACTTCGAGAAACCCTTGTATATGAACGAGCTATCAGAAGGAACACTTCGCTTTCTCTGGCTTGTCTCACTCCTGCAAAGCCCTTCCCTATCGACGATCACCATGATCGATGAGCCTGAAGTGAGTTTGCATCCTGAACTGCTCAGTCTGCTTGCCGACCTCATGCGCGAGGCGGCGAAAAGGACCCAGTTAATCGTCGCGACCCATTCCGAACGGTTCATTCGCTTCTTACGGCCCGAAGAAGTGGTTGTAATGGACATCGATGAAGACGGCAACGCCGTGGCGAACTGGTCCGAGTCGCTGGACCTTGAATCATGGCTGGCGGAGTACAGCCTGGATGAAGTGTGGCGGATGGGACGTATGGGAGGACGGTCATGAAGATCACTCTCATCGTTGAAGGTGAGACGGAAAAAGCCTTCTTGCCTTTTCTACAGGAATTCCTCAAATCGCGGCTTCCTGGGAAAATGCCAAAAATCGACCCCTTTCCTTACCATGGCCGAATACCCACGGGACAAAAGCTGCAACGGGTGGTTACTAATTCATTGAGCGGAAAGAGAGCGGCAGACTATGTGATCGCGCTTACCGACGTATACACAGGCGCTCAACCGCCGGAGTTCCTGGACGCGGCGGACGCCAAGGCGAAGATGCGGCAATGGATCGGTAGCGAGCCGAGATTTCACCCACACGCAGCACAATACGACTTTGAGGCGTGGCTTTTGCCGTACTGGTCAAAAATCCAGAGCCTGGCGGGACACAATAGAGCAGCACCGTCTGGTAATCCGGAAGCGGTGAACCACAACAGACCTCCGGCTCACAGAATTACTGATGAGACCGTCAAAGTGTGCGCGTATAACTTTCTCGAAAGTGCCATTTCTGCGGGAAACCAAGCGATTATTGAGCACAGACTACGCACTATTTGATGGTCGGCTCAGTATGGAGGTTTTCGAGATTGGTAAATGCCGAGACAGCTATGTCAAGCCGCGCGATGCAGCTCGCATCCTTCGCGAAAATGATTTATCGGTAGCTGTTGGACAGTGCTCGGAACTCAAGGCATTGGTAAACACAATCCTCTCCGTATGCGGCGGAGCGGTCATCCCATGATATCGCCGAATGGAATCTTCACTTCCCATTGGTGCCCAGTTTCGCCAGGTCGGGAAGCCGAGCAGGACTCGAACCGGATAAAAAGCGGGCGTAAAACGGTCGTATGGTAGAGCTATTTCTCACTCATTCCAGATCACTCTATCTCACTCCTTCTCAGGTCATAAACCTTTCACAATCCAACATAAAACTGCGTCATCATTGAGAATGCTGAGTTAGCCCCAAATTAAATCCCGCCTTTGACACCACGGTAATTTAGGGCGGCGGATGTCCCGGTGCCTGACCGATGATGTGAACCCTCGGACCAAGGGGGAGTGGAATTACATGGTCGTCGTTCGGCTCAGCTCCAAAGACCCACACAAACAATTTCTGCGCGTCGTTCAGCTCCGGCTCCTTCGGGATGCCATACTGTTCCTTCTGCATCGTCTCATCGTAAAGGCCAATGCAGCCGTGCGAGACCGGATAGCCCGGCAGATCCCGTCCATGAATCCAATAGGACACACCTTCCCTATTCACATGGAAGCGGAGCGCGTAGTTCATCGGGTACGGCCGGTCCGTCCCTTCGATCGTATACAGAGAGGATTGATGGGCACGATGGGCGGCAGAGAGACGAAATTCGCCGGTCGGAGTGTGGTTGTCTCCGCTCCCTGATGCGATGGGCTGAGCAAATCTGAGTGCGCCAAACTCATAGGCTCCGAGAAACTGTTCAGCCAGATCGATCAGAATAAACTGCTCGTCCAATTCTGCCGTTTGATAGAACATCGGGAGCGGATTGAACGATGCCAGATCCTCAATCCGCCTCGGCACTTTGATCGAGCGACCAGGGCGCGCATGCCGCCGATCGATCCGATTGAATCGCGCCACGTTGATCCAGTACTCGCCAAATATCGTCTCCAGCGATTTGCCGGACGGAATGACACGGCAGTCCCACTCCACCATGGCATCACTCGGATAATGAATCGCGCAGAGTCCGCGATACTTCTTGGGGGAATCAGCTTGTGCGGAAACGGGAAAGAGCGAAGCCATTATCACGGCCACGGCAATCAGTGAACTCCAGAAGAAGCAAGGCATAGTAGTGGACATGGTCGATACACTTCTGAACAACGCAACGCTGAATCATAGTCTGATCCCCTTCAGGCTGTTCAAAAAGACCGTCAGCAAGGCCGCAGCCGACGAAAGCACCGGAGGCGTAGCCTCAGGGCTACGTTGAGGATGCTTTCGAGGCGAGAACGAAGCTGGCGGTTTTTTCAACAGCCTGTTAAGACCAATACTGCGATGCTTTCATATACCCAAACAGCAGATCCCGCCTCGCCAGAATACCGACGAGCTTACCGTTCCGCACGACAGGCACCCTCGTGATGTATCGATCCTGGAACAGATTCGCCACCTCTTCCAGTTTCATATCTTCAGTAGCCGTCACCGGGTAGATGCTCATCATTTCGACCGCCTTGACCTTCTGCAAATCCCGGCCCTCGATCATCGCCTGAAGCAGATCATACTCGCTTATCAGGCCAACCAAAGTCCGATCCTCTTCCACCACCGGCAGGCTGCCGAAGTTTCGTTGGGTCATCAGCCGGCTGATGGTCAAGGCATCGGTCCTGGTGCCACAGGTAAAGACCGCATCCTGCATCAATTGCCCCACCGTCAAGGTCTTCGGGTCGCAGGCCGTTGCAAGGAACTCCGTTTTTCTCATAGATCCTCCATTTCTATCCTCTATCCGGGAACCTGCAGCACAACAAAAGAGCATCTCCGCAGGCTGCTCAAAATGGCTGTCCTTCTCACCCACCCAACCCCGGCGCGCCAAGACGCGCCGTTCCACGGGTAAGGCCGCAGGGAGCAACTAAAGTGGTCCCTCCAAGCTTGGTCGTTGACGTTTCGCCAGAATGGCCCGGGGAGTCCCCCACTGCGCGCGTTAAATCAGGCCCTTCCGATTCTCTCTATCTATCTTTAGGGGAGTGGCCGAGGCTGCCCTTTACTGCGCGCATCGAACGAGCACATTCCTATCGTGCGCGTTCTGCGAGCAAGAAGGGCACCTGGCTACTCCCTGCCCGGCTGGAGGTCATTTTCAGCAGCCTGCTACGCACGCCCGGCTGCCAAGTAGGCACGCAACACATCCCGCCTGGCGATAATACCCACGAGCTTGTCTTTTGCGTCCACCACCGACACGCGAGTCAAATCACTGGCTCTGAACACATGAATCAGCGTCGGGAGCAGTGCTTCCGGGTGGATCGAATAGGGGTTACAGGTCATGATCTCACTCGCGGTGACGGTGCCAAGTTTGTGCCCGTCATCCATGGCGGCCAGTAGATCATGTTCGCTGACGATGCCTAGGAGCGTATCTTTCGCGTCCACCACCGGCACAGCCCCAAATCCCTCGATCATGAGCGACGCGATGACGTCGCCTTTGGTCTTGAGATGAGCAGACTGCACCATTTTCTGCATGACCTGCTTGACCATCATCACACTAAAATCTTTCTTCGTTCGTGTCCTAGCCTTCTTCTTTGTCGGCATGTACCCCTCCTCTAGCAGAATAGCCACGTGAAACGAGCGGGAAAGGAAGTTCTGAGTTCTGAGTTCTGAGTTCAAAGCTTCGAAAACCTCGAACCCTCCCCCACCACGGCTTTCTGCTCCGCCTCAAGCTCAGAACTCAAAGCTTCTTCGCCCGTCTCGCCTTTCCCGCTCGTCGCACATCGCTCGCATGTGTTGACCCTAATCACCACAGTGATGCGTTCCTCTCTGCTGCAAAACGCCCCATCATCCATAGACACTGGCATACCATTTCTCTTCATAACCGCTTAGAACAGGGCTGATTCTCCTTCTTTGCTCCCCTGCATCACAGGCACATCCAATGCAGAACTGATACCTAGAATGGCCGGTGTATTATTGGCGTCATGAAGGAAGGGAGTCTGTCATGCGAATTCTTTGTGCCGTGGATGGGTCTGAATGCTCGCAGTGGGGAATACAAGCGCTCGAAGCGCTCGCCGGCCGGGAGCCGGAGATTGTCACACTGCTCCATGTGGTCGATCCATCGGCCCTCCGAGGGGGCAGAGGGAGGAATCCCGTGGCGGAGAAGCGCGCCCTGGCCGCCATGGAGAAGGCCGGTGGCATCCTCCTCCGCGAAGCAGAGCGCTCAGCTCGAGTTGCCCTCGGACAGGCTGTGACCGGCCCTCGCACCACATTTCACCGCACCTTAGCCCATGGGCCCCTCGCCCAGACGATCGTGCGACAGGCGCGGCGTGCAAAGGCCGATCTCATCCTCATCGGATCCCGCGGGTTGAGCGATATTCGAGGATTCTTACTGGGGAGCATCTCCCGACAGGTCGCATCGATCGCCCCCTGCTCGGTTCTCGTCGTGAAACAGCCGATCCCGCAGTTGAGACGAGTGACCCTCGCGGTCGATGATTCAACACACTCCCGAACCGCCGCTCGATTTCTTCGATCCCGCATTCTTCCGGAATCTGCCACAACCACCATCCTCTCCTCGGCCGAGAGACCGGTGACCGACTTGGCCGTTCGATATTTATCCAAAGCCCAAGTCGCCGAACTGGAGCGACCGGTCGTCGAACGAGCCACCAGACTGGTCGGGACATTGCGGGAGGACTTCCTAAAAGAAGGCTTCGCCGTCGTCACAGACGTGCAGATGGACCACGTCATCGACAGCATCGTCAAACAGGTGGAGGCCACGCATGCCGATCTCCTGGTGATCGGGTCTCGCGACTTGACCAAGAGCGAGCGGCGCTATCTCGGCAGCGTCTCTGAGAGTCTCCTGAGACATGCTCCCTGTTCCGTCCTGATCGTGCGAGGCAAGCGTGCCTGACCTCAACGAGCGACCGCTCCACCAACTCACGGTTGATGAAACCTTCACGTACCTAGAGTCCAGGGAAGGTGGCTTGTCGCCCGAAGAGGCACAGCAACGACTCAGTCGGTATGGCCCCAATGTTCTGGAGGAGCCGGGGCAGTATTCATTGATTCGAGGGTTCCTCAACCAGCTCACTCACTTCCTGGCGATTCTGCTCTGGATCGCCGTCGCCCTGGCATTCACGGCAGAATTCATGAAGCCAGGCGAAGGGATGGCCACGCTCGGCTGGGCGATCCTCGGTGTGATCGTCATCAACGCCGTCTTTGCCTTCTTTCAGGAATATAAAGCGGAGCGCGCGGTGCATGCCCTCCATCGCCTCCTCCCTGCCAGGGCCTGGGTGCTGCGCAACAACCAACCGCATGACGTGCCACGAAGCGAGATCGTGCCGGGTGACGTGCTCGTGATCGAAGAGGGAGAACAGATCCCTGCCGACGCCCGGCTCATCGAAGCCGCCGACATGCTGGTCGACCTCTCCTCGCTCACAGGCGAATCCCAACCGAAGCGGCGGACAGCGGAACCGGTCACCGATGGACATCTCCTGGACATTCCCAATCTCGTCTTCGCCGGCACCCCCGTGCTCTCCGGCAGAGGCAGGGCGGTCGTCTCCGCCACCGGCATGCAGACAGAATTCGGCAAGATCGCCCGCCTCTCCACGAGCGTGGAAACAGGTCTCAGCCCCTTGCAGAAAGAGATCGTGAAGGTCACCCATGTGGTTGCCATGCTGTCGGTCGCCATGGGCGGGGTCTTTTTCGTCATCGGCATCTCCATGGGCTTGGGCTTCTGGATCAGCGCGATCTTCGGAATCGGCATCATCGTGGCCAACGTGCCGGAAGGATTACTCCCCACGGTGACGCTGGCCTTGGCGTTGGGCAGCCAGCGTATGGCGAAACGCCACGCGCTCATCAAGCAACTGACGTCGGTGGAAACCTTAGGCTGTACCACCGTCATCTGCACGGATAAGACCGGGACGCTGACCGAGAACCGGATGCGCGTGGTTCGTTTCTATATGGACCATCTCGAAATCGAGGTGCAGGAACACTGTCTGGTGATCGCCGGACGTGTGACCAGTGCCATCGAAGCCGAGGAGTATGCGCCGCTCTTCGATGCGATCATCCACTGCCACAATGCCAAGCGCGTGAGGCAGACCGGCGGCCGCCCCACCGTCACAGGCGATCCAACCGAAGTGGCCCTGGTCGAGTTCGCGCAGGATCACGGACTCCTCCACCAGGAACCGTTGCCCCGAATGGGCGAGCTGCCGTTCGACGCGGACCGGAAGCGCATGTCCACCCTTCATTGGCGTGAGGGCCGACTCGTGGCCTTCGTGAAGGGGGCGCCGGAATCGCTCGTCCCCCTCTGCCATCAGATACGTCACCAAGGCGCTCTATCACCGATGAGTCAGGAAGACCGTCGGCGCATCATGTTGCAAAGCCAGACCTTCGCGCAACAGGCCTATCGAGTCCTGGCAGTGGCCATGCGAGACATTGAAACGGGTGTCGAAAAATTGGATGTCGACCGGGTGGAACAGGGCCTCACCTTCCTCGGCCTCGTCGCGATGATCGATCCCCCGCGCCGTGAAGTGCCGGAGGCCATCGCCCGCTGCCGCCAAGCCGGCGTGCGCACCATCATGATTACCGGCGACCATCCGCTCACGGCGCTGGCCATTGCCCGCCAGATCGGATTGGCCCAGAAAGAGTCCCTCACCGATCCGGGCGGAGACTGTTCCGTGATCGAAGGACACCAGGTTGAAACGATGAGCGACGACTCGTTGCGTCGGCTCCTGACACCCACCCTCCCTGATAAGGCCGAGCCGGTCTTCGCGCGCATGGCCCCCCGGCACAAGATGCGTGTGGTGTCGGTGCTGAAAGACATGGGCGAAGTGGTGGCCGTCACGGGCGACGGGGTAAACGACGCGCCGGCGCTCAAGAAAGCCGATATCGGCATTGCGATGGGCATCACCGGAACAGACGTGGCGAAAGAAACAGCGGACATGATTTTGCTCGACGACAACTTTGCGACCATCGTCAACGCCATCGAAGAGGGTCGGGCCGTCTACGCGAATATTAGAAAGTTTTCCACCTACGTGCTGGCGAGCAACGTGCCCGAGGTCGTCCCCTATCTGGCGTATGGCCTGTTCGGAATTCCTCTGGCGCTTACGGTCCCGCAAATCCTCGCCGTGGATCTGGGGACCGACATGATTCCGGCCTTGGCCCTGGGTGCTGAAAAGCCCGACGCCGGCATGATGTCAATCCCGCCGCGCCCGTGCACGGAACGGTTGATGAACCTTCCGCTCCTCCTGCGCGCCTATGTTTTCTTGGGGCTGATCGAAGCTGGGATCGCCATGGGTGCATTCTTCTTATTGCTCTTCACCCAGGGATGGACCTGGGGCATGCCGCTCGCCTGGTCCGATCCGCTCTACAAACAGGCCACCACCGCCACCTTCGCCGCCATCGTCATTGCCCAGGTAGCGAACGTGTTCGCTTGCCGCTCAGACCGGGTGTCGCTCTCTCAACTCGGCTGGTTCAGCAATCCATTGCTCATCTGGGGAATCGCAACAGAACTTGTCGTCCTGGCGTTCATCATCTATACGCCATGGGGCAACGAGATCTTTGCAACCAGCCCCTTGCCTGCCTGGATCTTCGGACCGCTCGCGCTGGGGGCCATTGCGCTATTGTTCGCAGAGGAAAGCCGGAAGTTCATCGTGAACCGATTCGATAAGGGGCGGGCTCGTGAGGTCTCAAATGCCTGCGTCAAACGACCACTATGAATGGTCTCTCCACGCTCGCTCGTTTCCTCTCCCCACCGCTGCACCTGAACGTGACACAGAAATGGCGGCCTGGGTATATCCCAAACTGCGCGCGTCGAACGACCCTCATCCAACTAATTGACTCTTGAACCTCCCCCCACATAGCAGAGGCGAGATGCCCTCACCCCAAGACTTGCCCCCGCTCAGCCCTTCTCCACTGCCTGAACCCCTGGATGATAGGTGCCGTACACATAGACGGGAATGGACAGATGGCCGAGATGTTTTTCTATCAGCGGCTTCACGTCCTTCCAGTCGAGCCCGCCCACGCCAGTAGCTAAGCGTGGAAGCGCAATACTCTTGAACTTCTCAGCTTCGATCACTTTGCCCAGCGCTTTGAGACAGTGGTTCACGTTCTCGATTGTGGCTCGACCAGGTTTGGCCCCGTGACTTGCCGCAGCCTCCTGAGTAAACAGGTTCACAATCCGAACAGCTCCAACGCCGGACCAGGTCCATAACTCGCCGCTCTTGGGGGTATACGTCTGAGAGTAATGCCGGAAGTCCTTATACATTGCCGGCCACCGCTCTCGAAGCGCCAAAGCTAGCCCGTTTGCAAAATTGTCGTTGGGTGCGACACCGTGAGCTAATGCCTCCGCCTTCGTCAATAAAATATCCCCCGCCACTTCCTTCAACATGTCACATCCTCCTCCATCGAGTTAGTGATGAATCTCGCATCCTGTCACAGAGAGCGAGATGAATGACTTACGCGCGACTCCACCATTTCGCGACGAACCGTTATGAATCAAGCGGGCTAGGGGCGAAACGGTTTCACATCGCCTGACGTACGCAACATCTTGTTCACCTCGTCGAGGTGCAGCTCTTCGCCGACGATCATCTCTCGCGCATATTCCTCCAACAGAACGGACTTTCCCTCGGAGATTTTCAGGAGTTCGTAATAGGCGCAGATGGCGGCCTTCTCGTGCTCCAAGCTTTCCCATAGAATGTCTCCCACGTCATGCTTCTCGGTTTCCAAGAGTGTCCCGATTTTCAGCGATGGGTGGCCGCCGAGTAACGTAACCAGTTCTCCGGCTTTATGCGCATGGGCAAGGCTCTCGTCAGCATTACTCTTCAGCCAAGACACGATAGGAATGCGGTTATAGCCATAGACCATGAGGGAGTAATGGGTATAGCGGACGACTCCCGCCAACTCATGCTCCATAATTTTATTGAGTATCTCAACCGCGTGTTTCGTGTCTTGATCGTTCATCTCATGCCTCCTGTTCATACCCCTATTCTGACGTCTGCAACGCCCGCCTTGGCAGCATGGCACACCACCGTCAGCGCTTCGTTTGGAGACAAGTCTACTCGAAAGCCCGGCGCGTATCCATCTCGTTCTATGCGTGGAATAGCCCTTGTCTTTTGTTCTCCTCTACCCTATAGAATGGGCGAGTCATACCCGACAAACTCTCAGCATCTGTGACACCCCACGCAGTTGCACTGGAGTACCGACTATGAAAATGCTGCTGATCGTGTTTCGTCATTCGATGGTAGAGCACATCCATGCCCTGCTGAGAGAATACGACGTCACCGCCTTTACTGAACTGCACAATGTCGCCGGAAGGGGAGAGACCGGACCCAACGTTGAGTTCCTCCTGACACCGGGCTCCAACTGCATGATCCTCACTGCGGTATCGGAGCAGCTGGCCTACCGCCTCATCGATGGATTCACGCGCTTGAAAGCGGATCCGAAGATGCATCAGGGCGACAACATGCTCCCTCTGCATGTGTTCGTCCTTCCCTGTGAGCAAGCGGTCTAGCCCGCATGATTCATGAGGGTTCGTCGCGACATAGCCTGAACGCGCATTCCTCGTGAAGCGTATAGCGTCCCTCGACAGGCTCGGGACGTCCTGAGCCCGTCGAAGGGCGTCCCTCGTGTAAGTGTTTCGAGTTTCATGTTTCTGGTTTCACGTTGTGTGAGTCGGATTGGTGAAATTCAGAGGTCGAACCTGAAACTTGGAACCTGAAACTCGAAACTCCACTTCCGGACGAACGACGTTTCACGCGCGTCGCAGCAGCGAATCCACAATGGCAGCAGAAGCGCTCATGCATCATGCGGGCTAGGGATGGGGGCTGATTGATCTCCCACTGCGCGCAACTTTCTCACCCGCCCACCCATTGGCAGATACTTTACACCCGCCCCACCCTCCGATTGCTTCGCAATCGATTTCCTGTGACGTGCCATGAGCCCAGGCGAGGGCCTTCTGTTTCCTCCTCTGCACTATCTCACCTTCTCGCCCAAGGGAATCGCCAGACTGTCCTTCACTGCGCGCATCGAACGAGCACAGTTTTATCGTGCGCGTTCTGCGAGCAAGAAGGATGGTCTGGCGGCTCCCGACACCCTCTATTCGAACAACCTCTTCACCCCCGCCTTAATCTGATCCAGCCCTTCACGCAAATCGGTCTCAAGAACATCAGCCCTCGCCTGCACCGAAAGACGCTTGACCTTGACCTGATCCTTGAACAAAACCAGCTTGGTGAGCAGCTCCTCTTTCGTTGATTCGAGCGTGACTTGCTGCTTGGCTTTCTCACTCGCAAACCGGTCCTTGAGTGCCTCGAACTCGGCTTCGAGCTTGCTGGTCAGGCCGGCGAGATCTTCCCACATCTTGGCGGATTCGAACGGGGCTCCTTTCAGCTTCTGTTCTGCAACGAATTCGAACTCACTCAGAGCCTTCAGGATCTTCGTCCTTTGCTCTTCGAACGTATCGCGGGCCTCTGCCTTACCGAGGGCCAATTGCACTTGGAGATGTTCCAACTTGGCCTGCACATCCATCTTCGTCTGCGCTGCGATTTCCTTCGACTTCTGTACGTCATCCTGGACTTGCATGAGCAGACCCCGCAATTGTTGCTTACGCTGTTCCAGCCCCTGAATCGCTTGATCTTTCGTCTGGGTCAGTTGTGCCTCCAGCGCCAGCGCCTGGTGCTCCAACGCATCCAATGTGTTGTCGATCGACGCTCTGATCTCTTTCATTCGCGACATCGCATCCTCCTCTTTGTGAAATACAAGGTGCAAACCGACTGCGTTCTTCCCATGATGGCATTACATCGCAATTCCCTGCTCCGCAACAGGCCTGCTGCCTCCGCGGGCCGGAGGGAGAGACTCCTTGATCCTATCCAAAATCTTTCTCGAACGAAGCTCGTCGCCCGTGAGACCCACGCGAACGGTTATCCTGGTTCGGGACTCTCCCACGGACTCCAGGTCGATCCAGACATGCGCACGATCGGCGAACTCCGATTCCATATGGGCGGACAGTGTATCGGCCCGCTCCTCCGACAGCGTCAATCCCAACTTCTTCATCGCATTCAGCGTGGCCCCATGGACGGCAGGCACGTCGTAGCTAAGCTCCTCCGTTAATTTGCCCATCACATAGACGGTGCCGGCGGCTCCCCCCGCCGCCCCAACGAACAAGGCCACGCAGCCGGAACTGAACGCGGCAAGCAAGATCCAGATCGCCCAGCCTGCCACCGTCGTGATCCGCGGCGCCTCTATCGAAATATGACGATTCATATGGTACTTCGCTCCTTTGAATTATCGAAGAACGGTGATTGAAGAACACAAGCAATGACCGTCAGGTCTTGCGCTCGCACAATGCCAGTGGATGCATCTCTTCATGACAACCAGTGCTGACCCTATCCCTCACTTGGCGAGGGTCCGCACATAGGCCAGCACGTCTCGGCTCTCTTTCTCCGAGAGGCGGGCTTCCCAAGGTGGCATGTTCGGTTTGCCTTCATGAAGGGTTTTGAACAGGTCGGCATCGGATTTCTTTCTGATCGACGGTGAGGTGAGGTTCGCCGGATCCGGTCCACGAGAAAACCTGTACCCATCTCCTCCGCCCTGAGGCCCGTGACAGCCGGTGCAGTGTCTGGCAAACAGGGCCTGGCCATTCGCCACATCGCCGCCCTGCGCCTTAGGCTCAGCTTCTGCTTGCGCCACAGTCACAAATAGAAGTCCGCTCACAAACCCGACCGCTAACATTCTGAGTAGCCAACTCATCTTCATAAATCCTCCAGCTCGATGTGTTCATGCCGACCGGGCACAACAGGCAAGGACATATCTCCAAGCCCTCGTCGAGAGACACTACACCATCGGACGATATACATGCTCCTTCCAAGCTTGCTTGCTTCTCTTCACGGGAGGGTTGTCTGCTTGATCTCCCACTGCGCGCGTCCAACGAAGGCCGATCCATCTGGTCTATCTCGTCTATCTGGTTGGTCGGACTGGAAATTCATCCAGAAGAACCAGACAGACCAGAAAGACCAGCCAACCAGACAGACGAATCCGGGCGCGTTGCGCGAGCACAGGAGATCAACAGACCACCCTCCCCTCACCCTCCAAGCTCGCTCGCAACCTCTCCCAAAGGGGCGGGCTCGTGAGTCCTCAACTGCGCGCGTCGAACGAGCACATTCCTATTGTGCGCGTTCCGCGAGCACGGAGGACTCGCGCGCCTGCCCCGTCACACCCACTCAGGCGCATAGTCCTTCCCCGCTTCTTTTTCTGCAAACCATCGATAGAGGGCCGGCAAGACCACCAACGTGAGAGCCGTTGAGGTGAAGAGCCCTCCGATCACGACGGTCGCAAGCGGTCGCTGCACTTCGGCGCCGATCCCTTGCGCAAGCACCAACGGCAGCAGGCCCAACAGGGTCGTCATCATCGTCATGACGACCGGGCGAAGCCGGAGGACGCAACCTTTGACGATGGCCTCGTCCATCTGCGTGCCTTCATTGCGCAACTGATTAATATAGGAAACCAGCACGATCCCGTTCCCCACCGCCAAGCCAAAGAGTTCGATAAAGCCGATGGAAGCCGGCACGCTCAGGTATTGCCCGCTCAGCCACAGAGACACCAGGCCGCCGATCAAGGCAAAGGGAAGATTGATCATGATCAAGGTCGCGTACCGAAGCGAGTGAAAGGCCCAGAAGAGGAGAAAGAATACGAGTCCCAACGTGATCGGCACCACGATCAACAGCCGCGCATTGGCCCGCTCCATGTTCTCGAAGGCTCCACCCCATGTGATGGTATACCCTTCAGGCAAGTGTATCTGTTGTGCCAGTTTCTTCCGCCCTTCATCCACGACGCCGCCGATGTCGCGCCCGACGACATTGAAGCCGATGTAGATGCGGCGCTTCACATGCTCGCGGCTGATGCGGGCCGGGCCTTCGCGCATCTCGATCGTGGCCAGTTCGCTCATCGGAATCAGCGCCCCGGACGCCGACTTCACCCTGATCTCTCCGATGGCGCCGATGCTGTTGCGCTGTGGTTCCGGGAACCGAAGCGTCAATTGAAACCGCCGCTCGCCTTCGTACACATTGGTCGCTGCCTTGCCGCCGATGGCGGTGGTGATGATCTCCTGCACGTCTGCCACATTGATGCCGAAGCGGGCGATCTTCTGGCGGTCGATGTCGACCGTCAGATAGGGCTGCCCGGCAATCTGTTCGACCTTGATATCTTTGACGCCGTTGATCTGCTGCATCAAGGCAGCAATCTCCTTCGCCTTGTCGTGCAGGACATCGAGATCCTCCCCGAATAATTTGATCGCACACGAGGTCCTGACCCCGGAGATCAGCTCGTCCACCCGTTCCTGAATCGGCTGGCTCATCAGCACGGAAATACCAGGGATCTCTGCGAGTTTCTTGCGGATCGCATCGGTCAACCCCGATTGGGTCTTCGCCGTCGTCCAAGTGCTGCGGTCATGCAATGAGACAATCGGGTCGCTCTCATACAGATCTTCCGGATGGTAGGGAATTTCGGCTCTTCCGATTCTGCTCACAGCCATCTTCACTTCGGGAAACTCCAACATGGCCTTGTGGGCTTGCTTCTCCATCTCGATGGACTCGGCCAACGATACACTCGGCAGCCTTACGACTTGGGGAGTCAGGGATCCTTCCTCAAGGAGTGGAATAAACTCCCGACCCACGAATGGAACGAGCGCGAGGCTGCAGAGCACGATCGCCGTCGAACCGGTCAGGACGAGACTGCGATGCCGGAGCGTCCGTTGCAACAGAGGCACATAGCGCTGTTTCATCCAACGCGTGAGGCGCGTTTCCTCCGGATGGTCTCCGCGCAAGATCAGAGACGCGAGCACCGGCGACAGGGTCAGCGTGACCACAACCGAGGCCAGGAGCGCGATCACCAACGTATAGGCCAGCGGCGCAAACATCTTTCCTTCCATGCCATGGAGCGTCATCAGCGGCAGGAAGACGACGCTGATGATGAGAATGCCGAAGAGGATCGGACGGCCCACTTCTTTCGTGGCCTGAAGAATCACCTCCGACGTGCTCTTCCTCGTTGCGCCATTGTTCTGCGCCAGGTGCCGATAGACGTTTTCGACGACGACCAGCGACCCGTCCGCGATTTCGCCGATGGCGATGGCCAGCCCTCCGAGCGTCATCAAGTTGGCCGAGAGCCCCAACCGCTGCATCACGATGAATGTAATCAGGGGGGTGACGATGAGCGAGACCGTCACGACGAGGGCGCTGCGGACGTGGCCCAGGAAGAAAAAGAAGACGAAGACCACCAGCACGATCCCTTCGATCAAGGCATTCCGCACCGTCGCGATCGCCGCCGCAACCAATTCAATGCGATCGTAGAAGGGCACGAGCTTCATACCTATGGGGAGGATGTTGCTCTGCTGGAGATCGTCCACCTTGGTCTTGACCGCCTCGACCACCTGACGAGCATTGCCTCCGCGAATCATGAGCACCGTCCCGATTACGACCTCCCGCTCCCCATTGAGGACCACCGCACCATGGCGAACGGCGTGGCCGATGCGGACTTCCGCGACATCACGAACGAAGACCGGCGTGCCGCCGGACTCTTTCACGATGATGGACTCGATATCGTTCACGCTCTTGATCAGGCCCAGGCCGCGGACGATCGCGCGTTCCGCATAGCGATCCAGCACGTTGCCGCCGGCATTGGCATTATTCTTTGCGACCGCCTCGTAGATCTGATGGAGCGTCAGGTCGAACTTGCGGAGCTTGGCCGGATCGACCAGAACTTGATACTGCTTCACAAACCCGCCCATGCCGTTCACATCGATCACGCCCGGCAGGCCCTTGAGCAGCGGGCGCAGGACCCAGTCCTGGAGCGTACGCTGATCCGTCAACTCAGTCTCGACGATCGTGGGATCGGTCGCCGTCACATTCGGGCCTGCCCTGAGCCCTGTCGAAGGGCCTTCCACATAATAGTGATAGACCTCGCCCAGCCCCGTCGTGATGGGAGCCATCACTGGTTCGAGCCCCTCTGGTAAGCGCTCCTTCGCCGCCATGATCCGTTCGAGCACCAACTGGCGGGCGAAGTACATATCCACGTCGTCATTGAACACGACCGTGATCTGGGACAGGGCGAATTTTGAAAGGGAGCGGATCTCCGCTAAACCAGGCAGACCGGTCATCTGGAGTTCGAGTGGATAGGTGATGAATCGTTCGACTTCGACCGGCGAGAGGCCCGCCGCCTCGGTCAACACCTGTACCTGGATGTTCGTCACATCTGGGTAGGCATCGATCGGAATAGACTGAAAGGCAAAGACTCCGGCCACGGACAAGAGACAGGTCAAGCCCAGGACCAGGCTCCGTTGCCGCAGCGAGAATTCCACAAGAGAGGCGATCATGGCGTCGGTTCGATCTTGTGCCGTTCCATTTCAGACTTGAGCACGAACGATCCCTTGGTCACGACCTGCTCGCCGGCGCTCACCCCCTCCAACACCGCCACCAGCTCTCCCTGCTCGCTTCCCACCTTGACCATTCGCATTTCGAAATCGTTCGTCCCCCGTTGAACAAACACCATTTTACCGGTCGGCCCGTTTTGGACTGCCTCGATCGGCACAGTCAACGCATCCGGGGTCGCTGTCGCATAGACGCGGACGATGGCGAACATTTCCGGTTTCAGCAACTGATCGGAGTTCGGTACCGTCACCCGCAGGCGCATCGTACGGGTCGCAGAATCGAGCACATCGCCGACGTAGGTGATCGTGCCCTGAAAGACGCCATGGGGATAGGCGAACGCAATGACATCCACCTTCTGGTCCTTGCGGATATACTGCACGTCCTTCTCCGGCACGTTGCCGACCACCCACACATCCGAGAGATTCGTGACGGTAAAGAGCTTCTGCTCCATCTCGACCACCTCGCCCCTCGTGATATTGCGCATGATGACCCGGCCGTCGAATGGCGCGCGCAGGGACACATCGGCCTTGATCGTATCCTCGCGATTCAGCCGCTCGACTTTCTGCCGGGGGACGCCGAGCAGTTCCAGACGGTTTCGCGCCTCGCGCGCTTCTGCTTGGGCCGTTTTCATCGTGGCCTCGCGGCGCTGCAACTCGGCCAGACTCACAACCTTTTCTTCATGCAAGCCCCTAGCGCGCTCAAATGCGAGTTCCGCTTCGTGCAATCTTGCCGCAGATTTCAGATAGGCCCCCTCCGCCAGACCAAGGTCCGTACTGTGGAGCATCGCCAGCAAGGCATCTTTCTTCACATCTTGGCCGACATCTACATGGACCTTCACCACCCGGCCCCTGATGAGCGTGGTCACCTCAGCCAACTCATTTTCGTTGGCTTGAACGGTGGCGGTATATTGCCGAGGCACCAGCAGCGCCCCACGGGCAACCGGCGCCACCTCGATCACCGTCCGCGCAAGTTCTTCGGCTGTGAGATGGACCATTCCAGGCCTGTCGGCCACAACGGCCTTCTTGGCCTCAGACGCTTGATCGGGAGTTCTCTCGCAGGCAAGAAATCCAATGATCGCAAAGGCAACGAGGAGAACTGTCGCGTGATATGCGTGAAGCGTGAAACGTGAAGCGTGAAACGTGAAGCGTTCGAATTCGAAAACGAGATACGCTTCACGAACGACGCTTCACGTTTAAGCATTCTGCTAGAAAATCTTGGCCCCATGGTCGTACAACTCCATTAAAAGAATCAGCATGAGGCGTGCCAGGGGAAGCTCGCAACTTTAGGAGGAAAAGTGTTGATCTAGGAGCCTGCAGAAAACCTATCCTACTAGATATGCACCACTAGGGGAGCCTCCACAGGATGCTCAAAATGGCCGTCCAGCGCGGCCTCATCGAGCGAAGAGGCGAGGCGTACGCTTCGGTACGTTGAGCCTCTGAGCCACGCGAGAACAAAGCTGGCGGACTTTTTCAGCATCCTGCCAGGAGCCTTTTGCCACGACGGCAAAGAATGACCGTGGCGAAATGCAACAGCAGCGACGGCAGAGGCTTCCCGATTCTCTACCACACTGCAGGCTAACTCCTCTGTCCTTCACACGTTTGCGCGATCATTCCCGTGAAGCATTCATGGCATTTCATTTGCTTACGTGAACGAGTAAACTATCCACGCCTATATGTCTACTCAGTCTATCAGTAAGGGAGGCTACCATGGCGGTACTGAAACGACTCCAGAGTTATCTCGATGCCAACAAAATTCCCTATGACGTGGTCAACCACCCGAAGGCCTATACGGCCCACGACGTGGCCCATACACTTGATGTGCCTGGAAACCTTGTCGCAAAAGTCGTTGTCGTCAAGGCCGATCGCTACTTCGTGATGACGGTACTCCCCTCAACCTGGCGGGTGGATGTGAAGCGATTGCGGGATGTATTGGACGCCGACGATGTGCGACTGGCAACGGAAGCGGAGATCGCAAATCTGTTCCCCGATTGCCAAGTGGGAACGATGCCACCCTTCGGGAATCTCTATGGCGTGGAAGTCTATGTGGATCAGCTCCTGACGGAAGACGAGTCCATCGTGTTTGAAGCAGGAAGCTATGTCGGCGCGATCAAGCTACGGTACAAGGACTTTGCCGACCTCGTTCGCCCGAAGGTCGCCGCGTTTCATTGTGAGCCGTCGAAGATCGAGAGCTAGCAGACTGTTGAAAAAGCCCGCCAGCATCGTTCTCGCATCGTTCAGATCCTCAACGTACCCCTGAGGGTACGCCTCCGGTCTTCACTCGCTGCGGCCTTGCTGGACAGCCTTTTTGAACAGCCTGAGACTATTGTGTCATCGGCACTTTATGTGGAAACAGACCTCCCCCCCAGACTGTTAGAAGAGAGGATGGTGGGGAGCGCTTGCCGGTGCCGTTGAAGGGGATGTCCCTCCCGCATTGCCGAGGAATCGCCAGGCCCCGCCTTCCTTGACGAGGTAATGCACCTCACGCGCCCAACTATCAATGGTGATGGGTTTCCCTGTCTGTTTCTCCGTCCCCTGAAGTCCTCCGGTGCAAGTGACATAGGCTTTTCTGACGCCGTTGGCCTGGACCAGTTTGAGCTCGGTGAAGACATGGGATGAACTGATGTCCCGGTAGTGGAGGAAGACTTCCTCCCAGACTCGGCGCACATCCGGCCTTTTTAAGCCATGGTAGTTATAGTCCGTAGCGTAGAACCTCATGAGCGCATCGAGATCCGCTTTCTTGACCGATGCTTCGGTCTCATTGAACGCGACGATCACTTCCCTCATAACCGGCTGATCGGCATCCATTCCCACTCCAGGCGCAAACTCCACGACAGCAGCAATAGGAGTCGGCGGTCGACACTGGGTCAGGATCAGGGTACCAGCCAGAACCAGAATGATCTTGAGCGCGCCTCGTCGTTGCATGATTGAATCGTGACGCAATGCTGATGCCGGCGATACGCGCAGAGTAAACCCTCACTGATCTCAGCGATCTGCCCGCTTCGCGTCCACTTCATGGAGCACCGGATCAGCAAGATGACGCCTAACTCCCCACGTCACACAGCCTCTCTGCCGCAAAACGCTACGCTACTCTTTGCCTGTCCCCAACATTCGCTCTGTGACTACAGGCATACCTCATGCATTGTGGTTGAGGTGAATGGGTCTGTGACAATGCCGAATTCCCTGCTCAACATTCGCGATCTCAGCTTGGAGGCAGTCATGTCGATTGCATGGAGATCGTGCAGGGCCAGGCACAGGCCGGCGCGATTCCCATCGTGCGGGTCTTTCATCCGGGCGAAGGAGGGTAGTGGCTTCGGCACGCAGCCCAAAGGCTCTGGCCGACGGGTCGGAGAATTTCGCAAGACACCCCTCCGCTTCTTGCTGGGTGCTTCATTTCAACTCAGAACTTCCAACTCAGCACTCAACACGTAGTCTTCGGAGGCATCATGTATCGTCGCGTCCTGGCCTTCGACTTCGACGGCACCCTCGCCGTCAATGGAATCGTGCCTGCCGAGGTTGAAACAGCCTTGGAACAATGTCGCGCAAGCGGCCATGTATTATTTTTGGTCACAGGTCGGCGCTTCGAGACCGTCGCCCTCGGCCATCTGGGAAGTCTGTTCGCCGGTATCGTGTGGGAAAACGGCGCGGTCCTGTCCCATACGGCGAGTGGAGAGACCTATCTCCCGTTCGGCCAACTCGATGTACGATTGCTCAAGGCCATCGAAGAAGCGGGCATTCCGTTCGAGCGGGGACTCGCCATCGCCGCCACCTGGATGCCTCACGACCAGGCCCTTTGGAAAATCCTCGGCTCACACGGGGGCAGCGCCTCGATCGAATACAATAAAAACGCGGTCATGGTGCTCCCCCCAGGCGCAACGAAAGGGACCGGCCTTGAACGGCTACTTGCCCTGTGCGGGCTCTCGCCCAGAAACCTCGCGGCGTTCGGCGATGGAGAGAACGATCTCTCAATGCTGACCTTGGCCGAGGTCTCTGTCGCAGTAGCTGACGCCGTCCCCTCCGTCATCGAAACAGCCGATGTCCTCGCCACAGCCCCTGGCCCTCAAGGGGTCCTTGAAATTCTCAGGCAGTATCCGCTCAGCGGGGAATTTCTGGATATTCCGCTCAAGCGCGAGCGACCGATCTTGCTTGGGCAGACTGAATCAGGGACAGCTATCAATATCCCCGCTGCGCAGCTGGCGGGACGTAACCTGGGAGTCTTCGGCAATTCGGCAACCGGCAAGTCATGGATGGTAGGCTTGATCGCGGAAGGACTCCATCATGAGGACTATCAGGTTCTCCTGATCGATCCTGAAGGAGACTTTCGCGGTCTACGCGTCTTGCCGCGGTTCGTATCGGTCAGCGGCGACCGAACAACGCTCCCCCCTCCGTCCGCCGTGGTGTCGCTTCTCGACGAGGGAGGTGTGTCGCTGGTCCTCGATCTGAGTCAATACCCCATCAGCTTGCGGAGCCACTATCTTGCCGAACTGATTCGTGCCTTGCGCCCCGTACGCGAGCGCAAATTCCGCCCCCATTGGATCGTGCTGGATGAAGCGCAGGAGTTCTTGTTCGAGGGAAGCGAAGTCACGGCGTTGCTCCGTCCCTTGCTGGACGACGGCGGATGGGCCTTCGTCTCCTATCGACCGGACCGCCTCAGCGAGTCGGTGATCACCTCACTCCACCATCTGCTGTTGACTCGCCTCACGGATCGCCAGATCGGGGACTATCTCCGAACCCACTGTGTCGTCTGCAGTTTACAAGATGCGCGCCTCGATCAGATTCCCATGGGCAGTGCCCTTCTCTGCGGAGGAGAAATCGTCCGCATGCGGCCGGCCATCAGACGCGTGCCCCACGTCCGCCATCTCTACAAATATCTCGACGTGCCTCTCCCAACGGGGAAACGGTTCTCCTTCCGAACCGAGAAAGGCCACTTGGGGATAGAAGCAGCCAGTCTGTATGAACTGTCCCGCCTGATTCCGACCCTCCCGCTGGAGAGCCTCGAATACCACGATCGTCGAGAGGACTTTGTGAAATGGGCCGACTGGACACTCGGAGATGGAGGGCTGGCTGCGCGTCTACGGAAAATAGCAAATCGCCACTATCAGGGAGATGAACTCCGGGAGGCGCTCAATCAAGTCGTGTCCATGCATTACGAAGAGATCAGCCAGATGAGATGAGGACGGTTCCTTTACGCGTTACATCCCAAACCGAGGACTTCCCTTTCAGCATCGAGCCAATCATCAAGGGCATAGCCGGCGCGGGATCCCCGCTCCAGATAGAGATCATAGGCTCGCTGAGCGATGCGGATGTGTGAGTCGTCACCGGGGGAAGCTGGTTGAGAGTGAACCGGTTCTTTCTCGGGAGCTGTCGACTCGCGATTCTGGAGAGACTCGGAAACCTTCCGCCTGTACGGCTTTTTCGCGGTGCCTGATTTCATAACCCTAACCCTCCTTCATGCAATTGGGCCGTCGTTGTCGCTCCATTGCAGGACGTTCAGCCTGTCCGTCTCTCACAGGCATGACACTGGTCTATGCGGGCATGGGACCGCTGTACGGGGTTGTACTTGTTACTGCATAGAGCCACGGACCTTTTGCAGTAAGCCGAACTTGTCCGCTACGGCTCATGCGGTCGATTTCACAAAAGACCTGATTCCACGTCAGGCCAGGACATTCCAGCATGACTTCTTCCAATAGACAGCCAGGGGATCTGGAGACCACTTGCATGATTTTGTCGCTGACTTGGCTCATGGGACTCTCTTTTCACGGAAAATGGTAAAACCTCACTGCATTTCAAGTGCCAGAAGATTCAAGCCATGAGGAAGAACATGCAAGCATTTGAAAGGAGACGAGCTCGCTTCAATGTCCACACAGTAAAAGCCACAGCAGAAGACTGAATTGGTGTAGCCTTTCGCAACCTCGCTGTATGAAGTCAGGGAGCTTATTGCCACAGGGTGAGGGTGATCTCTACATCAATACGACCTTAAGCATGAACACATCACTTGGCCTGAACGACCATCGACTCGCGGGAAAACCTCCAACCGCTTCACACTCTAGGACAATAGGACGGAAGGCCTCCCTGCGTGAAGCGATCACGGGAGCAGAAAGGAAATTCTGTATGGGCCGGGCGAACGGAAGGCTCCTTCACACTGCTGAGGAGGACGCTCTCACTGCCCTGTGTCATTTCTGGCCCTGGTAGGGGTCGGGAAATTCCAATCCGCACTCAATGCATCGTACCCTGCCGGTCCGCTTGCCATGTTTGGTTAGAACATCGTCGATGAGGCGCTGATGAACACAAGAGGATGTCGGCGTGAGTCTCTTGGCTTCCTGGACTCTCAGAGTTTCCCTTGAGACCTCCATTTCTTGGGAGCTACGGTCTTTCCCACTCGCGCTATCGTCTTGCATCTTCATACACTTCTTCCGGCCAAGAGAGTTATGGCATCATGGGCGAGGACCTTACCCTCGCATAGGTTTTTTCTGTATCGAACTAGGGGAATCCCTAGCCCGCATGATTCATGACGGTTCGTCGCCCTTCGACAAAGCTCAGGGTCCCGAGCACAGTCGAGGGACGAAATCGCCAGGAAAACGTGTTCCTCGTGAAGCGCAGCAGAGAGTGAAGCGTATCTCGTGAAGCGTGAAGCGCTGGAAGCAGGTGCGAAACATGAAGCGCCCGGCTCCGGAACGAAATACGCTTCACGAACGACGTTTCACGCATCGAAGACGCTTCACGCCCAAGAGCAGCGAATCCGTGATTGCAGCAGAAGTGCTCATGAATCATGCGGGCGAGTTCGCTCGATAGACTTTCCTTGGCGAGATCAGAGTACCGCCGAGTTGACCGGCTTGTGCGTCGGCAGTGCCCGCAATCTGTAGTTCCTTGTCGAATCCAACGTCACACGGATCAGCCCAGTGCGGCTCAAGTGGTCGATCGCCAGGAACACTTGGTTCCAGGTCAAGCCAGGACATAGCCTCACCACGTCCTCCATAGGATAATCAGTTCCAAGATCCTCCAATGCTTCCCGCACACGAACAGCGATAGTCTCGGTATTCATACAGCGCCTCCATGATAGTCGCTTCAGTCTGAGGGGTGCATGGTAGGTTACATTGAGGAAGAGAAGAACTAGGGAAGGTACTAGTAGTTCTAAGCAAGATTACTAGTGGCGCAACGGGGCCTGAGAGAAGGTCCAGTGTGAAGAAGGCGATGCTGATCCTGTCGCATATTGCAACAGTGACTTTCTGGAGGTTGGGGTACTTTGCCCGTAAATCGGAAACAGATCATCTCTTTCATGCTCCTTCCTCTGCATTAAACCTCTGGTCTATCTCCATCCTCTCGATAGAACTTCCACCACAGCCCAATGGCATATCACTTGCTCATCCGCCCTTCAGGATGAAGCTGAGCCTTTCGCTGCACAGTCAAGAGGAACAGCACCAGTGTGAACCGCTCTCATGCCATAACAAAGGAGGAGTCCCATGTCCGTCGCGAAGATCATCGAGATCAGTTCAGAGTCACCGAAGAGTTTCGAAGAGGCCATTCAGGAGGGAATCACCCTGGCATCCAAGACCATACACAACATCAAATCAGCTTGGGTGAAGGAGCAACATGTGGTGGTCGATAATGGGAAGGTCAGCTTGTATCGCGTGGATTTGAAAGTCACCTTCGTGCTGGATTGACGAGAATATGAGAATGGACGGACGAGAGAGGGGAGGGTTGATCTGGTTCGTCTGGTCTGTCTGGTCTGTCTGGTTCAACCAAATAACCGGGGCAGACCAGATAAACAAGAGAGACCAGCCGGTCTTCGCGCGCCAAAATCGCCGGCGCGGGTATTGGATTGTCAAGAGTACGACCTTCCCCATTTGTCCGTTTCTTGTCGTGCTGAGTTGCTCTCTTGCGTTTGGCACATCGAATCATGTCTCTGAGTCCCCCACTGAGGTCGTCCGCACCACAATTACCAAAGTCTTCCGCATCCTCGAAGACGAGACACTCAAAGATTCAGCCAAGCTCATCCTCCGCCGGCATATGCTGGAAGAGGTCATCGCTTCCCACTTCGACTATGCAGAAATGTCGAAGCGCGCCCTCGCATCTCATTGGACTCCCCTCACGGCCGGTGAACGGACCGAATTCGTTACACTCTTCAAGAGTTTTCTCTCCGACCGCTATGCCGAAAAAATCGAAAGCTATTCAGGAGAACAAATAGTCTATCTCTCCGAACGGATCGAGGGGAACTATGCGGAGGTGCGGACTGTGATACGGTCGAGCAAAGTCGAGATCCCGATGGATTACCGGCTACTGATGAGAGACGGAACGTGGCATGCCTACGACCTCATCGTGGACGGGGTCAGCCTGGTGAAGAATTACCGCAGTCAGTTCGAGACGATCATTCGAAGCAACTCGTACCATGAACTACTCCGGCGATTACGGGACCGCACGACGCTTGATGAAGGGAAAGAAACGCGCTCATAGAATCGTCCTCCTAATCGGTGGAGACAGGATTGACTAACCGCGAAAGACGCTTATCTTATAAGTGAGCGGAGGCCTCGGTGAGAGGAACATTCAAGGGAATCGAGGTCGAGCGCAGGGGTGGTGTGCAGGCCCACTGAAGGTGGGACGCCTAAAGCCCCTCCAAGACCTCCACTTTTGGCAAAGAGCTCTCAAACCCGCCTCCGCTTCGATGTCTGTCTCGTCCTTTTCCTCTTCCTTCCGAACTCCCCCATATAAAGAACTTCCGACAAATGGTCAGTTGTGTGTATGAGACCTATGGGTTATGGGTAGTAATTCTAATTCGCAATAGAATATGCCATAATCATGTCTCCAGGAATGATGAGGAGGCTGCTATGGCGCGCACGGCTGGAGGGGGCACGGATCTCGCGTGGGCGCGCGAGCAGGTGGCGAAGGCGCACAGCGCCGACGAGCTTCGGCAAGCCCAGGCCATTTTATTACCGCTGGAACTGGG